>ERZ1034753.163-NODE-163-length-24517-cov-31.223162_pt1 | contig 24517 bp, 22 predicted proteins | sample MGYA00520702_ERZ1034753 | MGnify/ENA primary metagenome ERZ1034753 (study PRJEB33766, sample SAMN09781700) | gut metagenome | biome: gut microbiome | host: Homo sapiens | place: Madagascar | study: EMG produced TPA metagenomics assembly of the PRJNA485056 data...
TTGGCTGACTAATCCACCGTATCTCTTAAGACACCGGATTTTTCTCTTCGCATTCGAACGAATGCGAGAGAATTTTCTCAAAAACCCTTCACCCTTCACCTTTTGGGTGTAAGCGGCTGAAGGATAGGTAGTTGGGTGGGTGAAGGGTTGAGATGACTCTTCACCCACCCTTCACCTTTTTATAGGGTGGATGCTTTTGCGGCTCTGCGGTTCTGTATTTATTCCGCTGTAGATCAGCGTTTTGCATTTATAACCATTGCTGGGTGAAGGGTGGTGAAGGGTGGTGAAGGGTCAGCGCCACCCTTCACCTCTCGAATCTCCTGTGTTTATCGGGGTTTCAGGCGAAAAGGTGAAGGGTAAAGGGTGAAAACGAGAGTAGTTTTTTTACGACGTAAACGTAAGCGGCTCCGCATTTATACCTTGCATCATTTAAAAATGCAGTAACTGCTGATAAAACTAATGTTGCATTCTGAAGGTTAAGGAGTACGTTGTTCGGCAGTAAGGCTACATCCCGTTTTGGTTTAGGCCTCATTCCAATTATTGCCTAGTTATGGCATCTTTTTGCCCTTTAGGAGGGCAATTTATTGCCATTGCTAGGCAATAATCCTTATGTCGTGAGAGAGCTGCAGAATACAGTAACTATCATAGTTAAATCCAGTAACTAGTAATAAATAAAGTATTATTCTATAAACTGAACTTTCGAAACTTGAATATAAAGATATAAAAAGAGCATAAATGATGAACCAAGCGACTCAAGACTTTATTCGCCAGCACCAGGACGATGATGTCCGCCAGCTGGCTTTTCTCGGAAGCAAGTATCCGGAAGTAGATATGCCTTTCGCTCTCGATCAGATTCGCGGGCGAAAGATGGCTCGTGTCAAGTTGCCTCGTTGGGCAAGTCTCGAAGGCATCATCTATCCTCCTCATATTTCTATGGAGCAATGCTCCTCTGAATCTACTGCGCTTTACAAGGCAGAACTGGCTGCGAGATTGCTCGGCTTGCCAGTATCTTCATCTTCTGCAGAAAAAGAAAATGAGAGCGCAAATGAAAATGAGGTTGCAAAAGCTTCCGATTCTTATTTTTCCAAAATTCGCGAATTTGCGGGCGATAGGGCGGTTGATTCAGAATTCGCCAAAAATGGAGCCACTTCTGAAAATCAGCAGATATTAACAAAACCAGGTGAGGCTGTTAACGAAACGAAAGAAGATGTCAGCAAAGCAGATTTTTCAGAAGAAATCGGGTTTGTAGATCTGACTGGTGGCTTTGGAGTAGATTTCTCTTATATTGCAGCCCGGTTGGGAGTGAAGTCGATGTACGTGGAGCGTCAGGCTCATCTCTGCGAGGCGGCGAAGGAGAATTTCGGGCGATTGGGCTTGAAGAACGCCATCGTGAAGAATGGGGATGGAATTGAGGTTCTTCATTCTTTTCATCCAAAGAAAAAAGATGTAGCATCAGCTGATGATTCTTTAGGCATCACTTATGACCAACCTCTGTCATTACTTAAGACCAACCTTGGTCTTAAGATAATCTTCATTGATCCTGCCCGTAGAGACGATGCGGGCAACAAGGTGGTATCCTTGAAGGATTGCACGCCCGATGTCACCGTTTTGCAGGAAGAGATGCTTTTGAAGGCTGATTACGTCATCGTCAAACTCTCTCCGATGCTCGACTGGCACCGTGCTATAAGCGAATTAAGCCACGTAAGAGAGGTTCATATCATCTCCGTGAACAATGAGTGCAAGGAGCTTCTTTTAGTGCTCTCAGCGCGAAATATGGGCGATCTCCGCATTTATTGTGTCAATGATGCCCAGTCCTTCGTCTGCGAAAAATCGGATATGGAGGCTTCTTCCGTCAAGATTGCCCCATCCACGCTTGAAGAGATGCAGTATCTTTACGAGCCGAATGCGTCGTTGATGAAAGCCGGCTGTTTCGGCGTTCTTTCCGGGCGCTATGATGCAAGGATGCTTTCCAAGAACAGCCATCTTTTCGTGAGCCGTGAACCTATCGCCGCCTTCCCTGGCAGAAGTTTCCGTATCATCGCCGTATCCTCCTTTAATAAAAAGGAGTTGAAGCGCCATCTCTCAGGAATCACCAAGGCGAACATCGCTACCCGCAATTTTCCCCTTTCCGTAGCTGAATTGCGCAAGCGCCTGAAGCTGAAGGATGGTGGTGAAACTTATATTTTTGCCACCACACTGAGCAACGAAAGCCATGTGCTGGTAATAACGGAGAAAGCATAGAAAAACCTCGAAAATGTGTAAAAATGTACCTGCTGAATACATAAAAAAGCAAGTTCTCTTGTTTATTTTCGATTTTTGTTGTACCTTTGCTGAAATCTTCTAATTTAATTGGATTATAGAATATGGCAAAGGACGATAGTGTAGCTAAATCAGGTAATCAGCAATTGCCTGTAGAAAATAAAGTGGAGTCTCTGATACGAGTTATCAGAGGACAACAAGTGATGCTTGACCGTGACTTGGCTGAACTGTATGGAGTAGAAACAAGAAGGTTGAATGAGCAGGTAAAACGTAATATAGAGCGTTTCCCTGAAGACTTTATGTTTCAATTGACAAAAGAAGAGTTTGAAAATTGGAAGTCGCAATTTGCGACATCCAATTCTATAGTTATGGGTGCTCGTAAAAGACCTTACGCTTTCACAGAGCAAGGAGTTGCTATGCTTAGTGGAGTTTTGAAGTCTCTGACTGCTGTTGAAGCAACATCCGCATCATGCGAGCATTCGTATCTATGCGCCATTTTATGGTGAACAATGTGGCGATTTTCCAACGATTGGAAACAATCGAATTTAATCAGTTGGAGTCTAATAAGGTTCAGGCGAAGATTCTTGCTCATCAAGAAGTACAAGACCATCGCATAGACGAAATTTTCCGTCGCTTGGACGAAGGAATGTACAAACCGAAGCAAGGAATCTTCTTTGATAACCAAATCTATGATGCTTATTCCTTTGTCTCTGAACTCGTAAAAAGTGCCAAGCAGCGTATCATCCTCATAGATAATTATGTCGATGAGACGGTCTTGACGCTATTAGATAAACGAGGTGAGAATGTTTCTGCCACCATTTATACTCAGCAGGTAAGTCGCCAGTTTCGCCTTGATGTCGATCGCCATAATAGCCAATATCCTCCGATAGAGATCTCTGTCTTCCGTCGTTCCCACGATCGTTTTCTTTGTATTGATGATACGGTTTATCATGTGGGAGCCTCCATCAAGGACTTAGGTAAGAAATGGTTTGCCTTTTCTAAGATGGAAGATTTCAAGCCAGAGGAACTTGTTGCAAGAATCAACGAAGCATTTTGAAAAGCCGATTGCCTCTATCAACACGTAATCATTATACTAAAGAAGTAACAAATTCCTTCCTAAATATTTGGAGGTAACTAATTTTTTTCTTATTTTTGCAACTTAGAAGCAGAAAATAAACGGAGGGGCTTATGCTAAAGTTTAACGAAGAAAAATTAGCTAAACTACGTACTTTCGAAGATCATCTTCGAGAGAAATATGGCGAGCCTGGTAGTGGGCCAGTAAAAAGTTTGATGCAAGAGCCAAGGCATGGTATTGTGCCGAGTTATTAATATTCAATTGAACTCATAAAATAAAAATAAGAATTTATGGCAAAAAAGAAAAAAGGAAAAAACAGCGGCAATCCTGTATTGAATGCATTAACTGAAATGCTGAACCAAATGTCGCCCGAAGAGAAGATGATGCTGATGGCTGATCTCGAAAATTTCGCACAGTCGGGTAGGAGCCTGGGTGATGGGCAGGAGAATGTTTATGCTTATCAGCGCCCTGACTATACCCAGCAAGTAAAGCCTTTGGCGGAATATCTTCAGTACTTATTCAGTGCCTATATGCCAAGCGAAATTCTTGCGGCGTATAACGTGGCTCATCGTGAGATGGCTTCCCTTTCGCATCAGAAACAGGAAGAGGCAATGCGCAATTTCTTTATGTTCATTCTTGCCGATGGATTGACTCATGATTTCGAGGAAGATATGGAGATAAGTGGCTTGCCTATCATTGCAGCTTTCCAGCTTGTAGATGATTTCAAACTTACAGGCCTCTTCGACGTAATCCTTGAAACTTTGAAGCAAAATCAAAGTTTCTATGAATTCTATTACAGTGGGTACGAAGAAGCTACCACCTTGATATTGGCTCATGTAGGCGTAGGACATCTTGAGGAACTGAAAGAAATGATGAAGACGGATGGATTTATGCCTGAAGTTTATCCTATAGTTTTCAATGCTGTGGTACAGATGGCAGTCGAGAATCCTTCTTGCCGCCTGCAGGTATTGGAATGGGTTACGGATGTGCTGAAATCATGTATCGAGTTCACAATCCCTGCCATGGCGATGGATTGGATCGTGAAATCTCTTGCTCAAATCGAGGCGGCGGAATTGCTGCCTATGATAAAGAACATCTATAAGAAATATAGTGTGCCGCCAGTGGAAATCGAGAATGGCTTCAAGGGTATAACCAAGTTGCTTACTAAGGGAACAGATGAACGGGTTATTATGTTTACTGATTTCACGGAAATTCTGAATGAGTTTGCGGAAGGTGAAGCCAATAATTTTGAATTGGATGATGAGGGTTGGGATTATCCTTTGACAAAGATGTCAGATGAAGACGATTAGCGTGATCCTGATGTATAACTGCAGAATGTTGTACATCAGCATTCGTATAGATTCTAAACTATAAACAAATATTTTAAAGCAAACTATATTAAGTAATGAACAAATTAAGAACAATTTATCTCTCCCTCATGTTTATCCTGGCGATGAACATGATGGGCGGAGTGAATGCGATGGCAGAGAACTATCCCTATCGCAGTGATTATCTTTGGCTAACCGTGCCCGATCATGCCGACTGGCTCTATAAGACGGGCGAGCAGGCTAAGGTGGAAGTAAGTTTCTATAAGTATGGAATTCCCCGTGACGGCGAGGTGAACTATGAAATTGGCGATGACATGCTGAAGGCTGACAAGCAGGGAAGCTTCAGGCTGAAGAACGGGCGTGCCATCGTGAACATGGGAACCCGAAAGACTCCGGGCTTCCGAGATTTGAGATTATTCTATAAGCTCGATGGCAAAACCTACCAGCATCACATTAAAGTGGGATTCTCGGTAGATAAGATTCAACCTTATACCCAGGAGCCTAAGGATTTTGATGCATTCTGGCAGCAGGCAAAGGACGAACTGAAGAACGTTCCTTTGAGCTATACCAAGGAACTCGCCAAGGAATATTGTACCGATAAGATTGACTGCTATCTCGTTAAGCTTCAGATAGATAAGAAAGGCCATGCGATGTATGGCTATCTCTTCTATCCAAAGAATGCCAAGCAGGGTAGCCATCCTGTGGTTCTCACACCTCCAGGAGCCGGCATCAAAACCATCAAGGAACCTATGCGCAATAAGTATTATGCCGAGAATGGATTTATCCGCTTCGAGATAGAGATTCATGGTCTCAACCCGCGCATCCCTACAGAAACCTTCAATGAAATAAGCAAGGGATTCAACGATGCAAACGGCGGTTATCTTGCCAATGGATTGGATGATAAGAACCGCTATTATATGAAGCATGTTTATCAGGGATTGGTGCGCTGCATCGACTTCCTGACCTCTCTGCCAGAGTGGGATGGTAAGAATGTGGCTGTGCAGGGCGGAAGTCAGGGTGGAGCCTTGGCTATTATCGCAGCTGGTTTAGACAAGCGCGTTACCCAGTGCGTGGCTAATCATCCTGCGCTCAGCGATATGGCTGGTTATGCAGAGAAGGGAAGAACGGGTGGTTATCCTCACTTCAATAAATATCATGAGATATTGAAGAACAAGGATTGTCTCAACACGATGGCTTATTATGATGTGGTGAATTTCGCCCGTAAGGTAAAGGCACCAACTTATCTCACCTGGGGTTACAACGACAATACCTGTCCGCCAACCACCAGCTACGCCGTGTGGAATACCCTGAAATGCGAGAAGGAATCGCTGCTTACACCAATCAACGAGCATTGGACAACCACCGACACCAATCGCAAGCAGATGGAGTGGATTAAGAAGCATCTCATCAAGTAAAGACGCATCCTATCAAGAAGCATCTTTTAAAGATGCTCTCATCAAGAGATGATTCCGCCAAAACCACCATTAATCGGGTGATATAAGCCACTTTGTGGCTCGTAATCATTCTTGAACCCCTAAAAAACTGAAAATAAAGATAGCAATATTTGGTCGTTTGGCGAAATATTGCTATTTTTGCATCCTATAATATTGCAAACTAGTTTGAAATCATGTCATTAATAGAAATTAAAAAGGTCGAAAGCAAGAAGGATTTGAAGACGTTCATTGACTTTCATTACGACCTCTACGAAGGCAACGAATATGATGTGCCTAATCTTTTCAGCGACGACATGAATACTCTGAGCAAGGACAAGAACGCAGCGTTCGAGTTCTGCGAAGCTGAGTATTATCTTGCCTATAAGGACGGCAAGTTGGCAGGTCGCGTCGCTGCCATTATCAATCATAAGGCAAACAATAAATGGGGTAGGAAATCGGTCCGTTTCGGCTGGATTGATTTCATTGACGACCGCGAGGTTTCCAAGGCTCTTCTCAATGCTGTAGAAAAATATGGTAAGGAGAAGGGAATGGAAGATATTGTAGGTCCGCTGGGTTTTACCGATATGGATCCAGAAGGCATGCTTACCTGGGGCTTTGACCAGCTCGGCACAATGCCTACCATTTATAATTATTCATATTATCCGGAGCACATTGAGGCCCTGGAGGGTTTTACCATTGATAATAAGTATGTAGAGTATAAACTGATGGTGCCAGATACCATCCCGGATAAATATGCCAAGATTGCGGCGATGATAGAGAAAAGATACAATCTCCATGTCCGCAAACTTACCCGTAAGGATATTTATCAGGGCGGATACGGACAGAAGATTTTCGACCTTATCAATGATACATACAAGCATCTCTATGGTTATTCCGAACTTTCACAGAAGCAGATAGACCAGTACATCAAGATGTATCTGTCCTTGCTCGATCTGAACTTTGTGACAGCCATAGAAGACTGGACTACCGAGGATCATAAGATGATAGGTATCGGCATTACGATGCCTTCCCTTTCCAGAGCCCTGCAGAAGTGCCATAGGGGCAGGCTGTTTCCTTTTGGCTGGTGGCATCTGTTGCGTGCCATCAAGTTCCATAAGACCAAGATTGTCGACCTCCTGCTCATTGGTATCCAGCCGGAATACCGTGCAAAGGGTGCCAATGCGCTGCTCTTTGCCGACCTGATTCCTATCTATCAGAAGTATGGAATCGAGTGGGGAGAAACACAGGTGGAAATGGAAGATAATGCTGCCGTGCAGGGACAATGGGGCGTCTTGGATCCAGTCCTTCACAAGCGCCGCAACTGTTATATTAAGAGTATCAAGTAAATAGTAATTGTTGTGTTGACAATTATCTTATAAACAGAATATTGCAACATCATTTGCTATATTATAAGAAAATAAATAAGAATTACTAAGGAGGAAATCATGGCAGAAGATAAAAACTTAAATAATAACGATTTGAATGCCGCTGATGAGCTTGCCAATGCCCCTCAGGAGCAGCAGCCAGTAGAATATACCGACGACAACATCCGACACTTGAGCGATATGGAGCATGTGCGTACCCGTCCGGGTATGTACATCGGTCGTCTGGGTGACGGTAATCTGCCGGAAGACGGAATCTACGTGCTCCTCAAGGAGGTGGTAGATAACTCTATCGACGAGTTCAAGATGGGCGCTGGAGCCAGATTGGAGATTGATATCGAAGATCATCTGCGGGTCAGCGTGCGCGACTATGGTCGTGGTATTCCTCAAGGTAAACTTGTCGAGGCTGTGAGCGTGCTGAATACCGGTGGTAAGTACGACAGCAAGGCGTTCAAGAAGAGTGTCGGACTGAACGGTGTGGGTGTGAAGGCGGTGAATGCCCTCAGCTCTCACTTCGAGGTAAAGTCATTCCGTGACGGCAAGGTGCGTCATCTGAAGTTCGAGAAAGGTATTCTGAAAAGCGACAAGACCGAAGATACCGAGGACGAGAATGGTACCTTCATCTTCTTCGAACCGGATAATACCCTGTTCAAGAACTATTCTTTCCACGATGATTTCGTGGAGACGATGCTCCGCAACTATACTTATCTGAACACCGGACTCACCATCATGCACAATGGCCGCCGCATCCTCAGCCGTCATGGCTTGAAGGATCTCCTGACCGATAACATGACCAATGAGGGTCTCTATGAGATTGTTCACATGAAGGGCGAAGACATCGAGATTGCCTTTACCCATACCAATCAGTATGGCGAGGAGTACTATTCCTTCGTAAATGGTCAGCACACCACCCAGGGCGGTACTCATCAGAGTGCCTTCAAGGAGCATATCGCCAGAACCATCAAGGAGTTCTACGGCAAGTATGAGTATGGCGACATCCGAAACGGACTGGTGGCTGCCATTGCACTGAACGTAGAGGAGCCGGTGTTCGAGAGTCAGACGAAGATCAAGCTCGGAAGTACCACAATGTCTCCGAACGGAGGCGAAACCATCAATAAGTATGTGGGCGATTTCCTGAAGAAGGAAGTAGATAACTATCTCCATATCCACAAGGATGTGGCTGAGATTCTGGAGAATAAGATCAAGGAGAGCGAGCGTGAGCGCAAGGCGATGGCGGGCGTAACCAAACTGGCGCGTGAGCGTGCCAAGAAGGCGAACCTTCACAACCGCAAGCTGCGCGATTGTCGCATCCACTTCAGCGACGCCAAGAACGAGCTGAAGGAGGCAAGTTCCATCTTCATCACCGAGGGTGATTCTGCCAGCGGAAGCATCACCAAGAGCCGCGACGTGAACACTCAGGCGGTATTCTCGCTGCGAGGAAAGCCATTAAACTGCTATGGCCTGACCAAGAAGGTGGTTTACGAGAACGAGGAGTTCAACCTTCTCCAGGCAGCCCTCGACATAGAGGATGGTCTGGATGGATTGAGATATAATAAGGTGATTGTGGCTACTGATGCCGATGTTGACGGAATGCACATCCGCCTGCTCATCATCACCTTCTTCCTGCAGTTCTTCCCAGATCTCATCAAGAAGGGCCACGTGTATGTGCTCCAAACCCCATTGTTCCGAGTGCGCAACAAGCGAACCAAAATCAAGAACAAGCAGGCTGTAGCGGATGCTGATGCCAAGCTGGGACCTAAGGAGAAGAAAGGCGACTTCATTACGCATTACTGCTACAGCGATGAGGAGCGCCAGCAAGCCATCAAGGCGCTGGGGCCAGACCCGGAAATCACCCGATTCAAGGGTTTGGGAGAGATTTCACCAGAGGAGTTTGCCCACTTCATCGGTCCGGATATGCGATTGGAGCAGGTTACGCTCCATAAGACCGACCAGGTGCAGAAGCTCTTGGAGTATTATATGGGTAAGAATACGATGGAACGTCAGAACTTCATCATCGACAACCTGGTGATTGAAGAGGATATTCCGGAGGAAGACTCAGCACCGTTGGATTAAATGAAGTGAAGAGTGAAGAACGAAGAGTGAAGAATTCAAGTGCTTTCGGGGGTAACCATTGAAAAAAGCGCTGTTAACTGTTAACCTGTTAACTCTTGAAGGATTTCTCTCTTTCATAAACTTTAGTTTTAAGAAATGAAGAAATATCTATTTATTGCGCTCCTGGCGTTCCTGGCAGTAACTTCTGCCAATGCCCAGCTGCGCATCAAGATGGGCAAGAACAGCCCGATAGAGAAGTTGGGTAGGGCGGAAATCGCCATTACCAACCTCTATGTGGATAGTGTGGATGAGAACAAGCTCGTAGAGGACGCCATCCGAGGTATGCTCGAGAAGCTGGACCCTCATTCTTCTTACGCCACGGCCAAGGAAACCAAGGCAATGAACGAGCCGTTGAATGGAAGCTTTGATGGCATTGGCGTGCAGTTTAACATGGTAGACGATACTTTGCTCGTCATCCAGCCCGTAGTGAATGGGCCTTCCGAGAAGGTTGGAATCATTGCTGGCGACCGTATCGTGGCGGTAAATGATACTGCCATTTCGGGCGTGAAGATGAGCAAGGAGGAAATCATGAAGCGCCTTCGCGGTCCTAAGGGAACCACGGTGAATCTTACCATCGTGCGCCGGGGCATCAAGGATAAGCTCACCTTCAAGGTGAAACGTGACAAGATTCCTGTAACCACCATGGATGCGGCGTATATGATTCGTCCGGGAATCGGATACATCCGTTTGGGAAGCTTCGGCCTTACCAGTCATAAGGAAGTGACGATAGCGATGGATTCGCTGAAGAAAAAGGGTATGAAAGACCTGATTTTCGACCTTGAGGATAATGGTGGAGGCTATCTTCAGGCTGCGGCTCAGATAGCCAATGAATTCCTTCAGAAGGGCGATCTCATCGTTTATACCAGCGGTCGTGCGGCTCCCCGTCAGGAGTATAAGGCGCAGGCTAACGGCAGATGGCGCAAGGGAAAGGTGGTAGTGCTTACCAACGAGTTTACCGCTTCTGCCGCAGAGATTGTTTCCGGAGCCATCCAGGATCAGGACCGTGGCGTGGTGGTTGGCCGTAGAACCTTCGGCAAGGGATTGGTGCAGCGTCCGCTCACCTTCGATGATGGCAGCGAGATTCGCCTCACCATCGCACATTATTATACGCCTAGCGGCAGATGCATCCAGAAGCCGTATAAGAAGGGAGACAGACTGGATTATGCGATGGATCTCGACAACCGCTACAAGCATGGCGAGTTCACCAACCAGGACAGCATCCATCTTTCCGACAGCTTGAAGTATTATACTTTGCGCAAGCATCGTGTGGTTTATGGTGGCGGCGGAATCATGCCTGATTATTTCGTTCCGCTGGATACTACCAAGTACACCAAGATGCACCGTCAGCTGGCAGCCAAGAGCATTGTCATCAACCACAGTCTGAAGTTTATCGATGCGCATCGCAAGGAATTGAAGAGCCAGTATAAGGATTTCAACAAGTTCCTGGCAAGCTACGAGGTTCCTACTTCGCTCATAGAAGGCATCATTGCTGAGGGCAAGAAAGAGAAGATAGAGCCTAAGGATGAGGCTGAATTGGTTCAGACGAAGAAATATCTGGCTGTGCAGCTGAAAGCGCTTGTAGCGCGAGATATCTGGGATATGAGCCAATATTTCCAGGTTTGGAACGAGACCAACGAGATAGTTCAGCGCGCCGTGAAGCTGCTGACCACGGGGAAGTAGATTAAGTGAAGAGTGAAGAACGATGAGTGAATAATTCAAGTGCTTTGCTCATGTAACCATAGAAAAAACGGCTGTTAACTGTTAACCTGTTAATCCGTAACCCGTGAGGTAATGATATAATAAAAGGTCGTGAGGTTTCTGATAGAACTTCACGACCTTTTATTGTGCATTTATCTTTTCTGAATTCATTTACTTCTTCTCATGCATGCGATCCCATTTCAGATAGATTCCGGCAAGGATGGTGCCCGAAATGCTGTGCCAGGCACAGCTGATGGCGCAAGGTAATACGGCAAGAGGCTGGGCAGCGAAGAAGTTGCCCGCGAGAACCGTGGCAAGACCGGCATTCTGCATTCCCACCTCAATACTGATGGTACGCTTCTTGGCGGTATTGAATCCGGCAAGTTTGCCGGCTAGCCAACCGAGACAGTAACCCAGGGTGTTGTGGCAGAAAACCACGGCAAAAGTCCAGAGGAAAAGCGATAAGCCACGAGCCACCAAGTCATCGTGAACCGTAGAAATTACACCTCCCACGATAATCGCCAGACAGGTAACGCTGATGCCCGGCATCAGACTCTGAATGGTAGGGAAGCAATCCTTCTTACCATAGATATAATTCAATGCGCAGCCAATGGCCACAGGGATAATCGTGACGATGAGGATGTTGATGAACATTCCCACAGCATCTACATGGATAATCTCGCCTGCCGTAATCTTCATCAGCAGCGGAGTCATCACTGGCGCAAGAATCGTAGAGGCGCAGGTCATTCCCACAGAGAAAGCCACATCGCCATGGCAGAGATAACTCATGATGTTGCTCGAAACGCCGCCCGGACAGCATCCCACCAGCAGGATTCCGAGCGCCAGGGCTGGATCAAGATGCCACACATGAACCAGGGTATAAGCCACGCCAGGCATGATGATGAACTGGGCGCAGGCGCCGATGAAGACATCCAGCGGGCGCTGAGCCAGAATCTTGAAGTCGTTGGTGGTCAGGGTCAAGCCCATGGTGAGCATGATGATGCCGAGAATGACGGTTTGAGTAGTTCCGCGCACCCAGTCGAAGGTATGTGGGAAGAAGAATGTAAATACTGCTACACCTATTACAAAAATAGATGTGTAATTGGCCAGCAGCTTGCTGAGCCCTTGAAAAAATCTAAGCATAATTCTATTCTTTTAAAATCCTGATATTTCTCTCTTATTATATAATCTCTCTTACTATCCTCCTTCTTTCCTCTCTTTCAATATTGGGTGCAAAAGTACGTCTTTTCTACTGAATAAACAAATTATTTAATAATTAAATATCAAATTATAACATTTTTATTGGGGAAAGCTTACGAATCTGCACGAATCTTCTTGGATTGTGCAAAATCTGAGGCAAAATAATTCGGCTTTTCTTCTTTAATTCCGCAACAAATGTGTAACTTTGCACCCATATTATCGATAATAGTCATAGAATGAACGAAGATTTTGATATAAGACAACAGACGGTTTCGCCTGCCGAAAAGGAATTCGAGAAAGCACTGCGCCCACTGAAGTTCTCCGACTTCAGCGGACAGAATGGCGTGGTGGATAATCTCGAAGTCTTTGTTGAGGCAGCCAGGTATCGTGGCGAACCGCTCGACCATACCCTCTTGCACGGTCCTCCCGGATTGGGTAAGACCACATTGAGTAACATTATTGCCAACGAATTGGGCGTGGGCTTCAAGATTACATCAGGCCCTGTGCTCGATAAGCCGGGCGACCTGGCAGGTATCCTTACCTCCCTGGAGCCTAACGATGTGCTCTTCATCGATGAAATCCACCGCCTTTCGCCAGTGGTAGAGGAGTATCTCTATTCGGCGATGGAGGATTACCGCATCGACATCATGATAGACAAGGGTCCTTCGGCACGCAGCATCCAGATAGATCTGAATCCGTTTACCCTCGTGGGAGCCACCACCCGCAGCGGACTTCTCACGGCTCCGCTCCGTGCCCGTTTCGGAATCAATCTGCATCTGGAATACTACGACCCTGAGACGCTTCAGAAGATTATCAAGCGAAGTGCGATGCTCCTGCAGGTGCCTATAGAAGATGAGGCGGCTGTAGAAATCTCTCGCCGTTCGCGTGGAACTCCTCGTATTGCCAACTCGCTGCTCAGAAGAGTCAGGGATTTCGCTCAGGTGAAGGGCAACGGAACCATTACCTTCGAGATAGCCCAGGTGGCGCTCAAGGCGCTGAATATCGACCAGTATGGCTTGGACGAGATAGACAACAAGATTCTCACCACCATCATCGACAAGTTCCGTGGAGGTCCGGTGGGCGTAAGCACCATTGCCACGGCTATCGGCGAAGATGGCGGCACCGTGGAAGAGGTTTACGAGCCATTCCTCATCATGGAAGGCTTCATCAAGCGTACGCCACGAGGCAGAATGGCCACCAAGCTTGCCTATGAGCATCTGGGCAGGAATCCGTATACAAGCAATATTATGCAGGGAGACCTGTTTGAATAAAGTTCAAAGTAATGAAGATTGGAATATTTACGGGTACATTCGACCCATTTACGATAGGACATCAGAACATCGCCGAGCGTGCCTTGCCCCTGTTCGACAAGCTCGTGATAGCAGTGGCGATGAGCAAGCTGAAGCACGCCAGCGAGGAAATCTCGAAGCGTGTGGAGGATATCAGGGCTGTTTTTCCGAAGGAATGTTCGGAGTTGGTGGATGCGGAGGATGCATCTAAGGGTTATCGCCTGGAGGTGGTTTCTTACGATGATCTCACCATCGATCTGGCGCATCGCCTGGGAGCCAGGTTCCTGGTTCGCGGCGTCCGTTCTGCCAAGGATTTCGAGTACGAACGAGAGCAGGCTGACATCAACAAGCAGTTGGGCGGCGTAGAAACCATCCTGCTGTTTTCCGACCCAAGATACAGCAGCATCAGCTCAACGCTGGTTAGGGAATTGAGATTCTTCGGAAGAGAAGTAGATGAATTTTTACCAAAAATAAAATAAAAATAGGAGGAAGAAGCGTATGATAACATACAATGTAGATGGCGTGAAAATGCCAAAGATCAAGAAGCGCGACACCAGTGCCTGGATTCGCAAGGTGGCTGCCTCTCATGGCCGCAAGGTGGGAGAGATAGGCTATATGTTTGTAGATGACGAGAAGATTCTCGAAGTGAACAACGAGTATCTGGGTCATGATTACTATACCGATGTCATCACCTTCGATTATGATGAGGATGATGTGATTAACGGCGACATCGTGATTTCGCTCGATACTGTCCGCACCAATGCCGAGCAGTTTGGCAAGACCTACGATGATGAGCTTCACCGCGTCATCATCCACGGCATCCTGCACCTCTGCGGAATCAACGACAAGGGTCCGGGAGAGCGTGAAATCATGGAGGAGAACGAGAACAAGGCGCTCGCCCTGCTCGAAGGTGCTTCGATATTGAAGAAGTAAAGCCCTTCTCTATAATTTGAGGAAGCTAGGTTTCTTCAATTTCAGGTAGAAGTATAGAAAATCAGCTGTTAACTGTTAACCTGTTAACTCTTAATGGTCAAGATGAACAGTTAATTCTTGAATGCGGTTCATGAAGCGGGCTGAAAGCCCAGCAAGCTCTTAGCCCAGGGCAACACCCTGGGTATAAGGAAGATATAAAGGATTCGCCCTGTAAGGGCAAAAGCTTTCATATACGAGGCTTTTGCTCCTACAGGGCGGTTTGCTTTATTCTATCGCCTTGATTCTCTCGCGGCATTCTTTCAATATTTCTTTCAGTTCCTCCACGGTCGTGGCTCTCAGCATGGCGATTCTCGTCTGGCGAAAATCGGGGATGCCCTTGAAAATTGGGGAGGCGGCAAGGTGGCGACGGGTGTGGAGAATGCCTCTGTACTCGTCGATGCGCTCCACGTTGATGCGGAGCTGCTCCTCCAGGAGGTCGATTTTCTCATCCACGGTGAGTGGGGCTGCACCCGTATTATCCAGATAATCGCGTATTTCCTTGAAAATCCATGGTCTTCCGAAGGTGGCGCGGCCAATCATCACCGCATCTACGCCGTATCTTTCGAAGGCAAGCTTGGCTTCCTCTGGGGTCGTAATATCACCGTTGCCGATGATAGGAATATGGATGCGGGGATTGTTCTTCACCTCTCCTATGAGGCTCCAGTCAGCTTCTCCCGTGTACATCTGGCTTCGGGTTCTGCCGTGGATGGTGAGCGCCTGGATTCCGCAATCCTGCAACTGCTCGGCAAGCTCGGTGATGATGAGGTTTTCGCAATCCCATCCCAATCGGGTTTTCACGGTTACGGGCACGTTTACCGCCTTCACCACTTCTCTTGTAATATCCAGCATCAGCGGAATATTCCGGAGCATTCCGGCTCCTGCACCCTTTCCTGCAACCTTCTTCACCGGGCAGCCGAAGTTAATATCAATCACATCTGGCTTCGCCTGTTCCACGATCTTGGCAGCTTCCACCATATCCTCGGTGGTTCTGCCGTAAATCTGAATGCCTACAGGTCGCTCCTCATCGCTTATCGTAAGCTTGCTGACAGTGCTCTTGATGCTTCGCACCAAGGCTTCCGCCGATACGAACTCAGTATAAACCATGGCAGCTCCGAATCGCTTGCAGAGCATGCGAAAGCCAATATCCGTTACGTCTTCCATCGGAGCGAGGAAGAGGGGCTGAGGCCCAAATTCTATATTACCTATTTTCATCTTATTCTTTTTGTTTGGCAAGAGGTGAAAGCTCTTTTCTTTTTTGTGGCTGCAAAGTTAATGCAATTTGGAGACAAAACAAAATAAAACGCAGATATTTTCAATTTTTAAAACGGTGATTTAAAGCTTTTGCCCTTTCAGGGCGCATTGCTGCTGCTGTTTATAACCCAGGGCGATTGCCCTGGGCTAGGAGCTTCTGCCCTTTCAGGGCGTTCTGTTTGCGTTTCTGCCTTTCAGGGCGTTCTGTTTGCATTTCTGCCTTTCAGGGCGTTCTGTTTGCGTTTCTGCCTTTCAGGGCGTTCTGTTTGTGTTTCTGCCCTTTCAGGGCATGTGTTTCTGTCATAGTCGTCTATTTCAGCAGATGATACATTCCTCCTGCCAAGGTGCGGATGATTCCCTTCATTTCCATCTGGAAGAGGAGGGAGGTGAGGCGGGAGATGTCGATATTCGACTTCACGCTGATGATGTTAATCTGCAGATCGTTGGTCTTTGAGAGGATTTGGACGATGAGCTCCTCTTCGGGCGATAGTTCCGGGAAGAGGCTGCGCTCGATGCCCTGCTGCTTGGCTCTCATCAGGGTTGCGTCATCCTGCCAGCGCATGTCCTTCACAAAGTCCTCGGCGCTGGTGATGAGGGTGGCGCCATTGTCCCTAATCAGGTTGTTGCAGCCTTCGCTGTAGTGGTCGCCTATTCTGCCTGGGAAGGCGAAGACGTCACGGCCGTAGGATTGCGAAATGCCGCAGGTGATGAGACCGCCGCCATGAGAAGCGCTCTCTATCAGGATGCTGGCATCCGACATTCCCGCCACGATGCGGTTGCGGCGCACGAAGTTAATCTTATCGGCGTTTGTCTGGGTAAGGAATTCGGTGAGCAATCCGCCTTGCTCTATCATTCTCGCTGCCGTATCCCTGTGTTGGCGGGGATAGAGGTCATCGAGGCCATGAGCCAGAACGCCCACGGTTTCGTAGCCGCAGGCGAGCGCCTGTCGGTGTGCCATGATGTCTACGCCATAGGCTAGGCCGCTCACGATGAGCACACGAGGGGAGAGCTGCTTCAGGTCGGAGATGAAGCGGCGGATGAGGTCTTCGCCGTACGGGGTGCAGTGGCGGGTTCCGATGATGTTGATGACCCGCTGCTGGTTGAGGTTGGCGTTGCCTTTATAGAAGAGCATCAGAGGGGCGTCGTCGCAATCCTTGAGTCGCTGGGGATAGCGGTCGTCGTTCATCGTTATCGGCTCTATGCCGTATCGGATGTCGTATTCCAGTTCTACTTCTGCGCGTTTGCGCGCCTCGTTGCAGTTCTTGAGGGCGTTCACGAGCTTATCCGAGGCATCTGGGAGAAGGCTTCGGATGTCGTTTCTATGCTCCATGATGAGCGTGGCGGAGCCTGTTCTTCTGTATAGCTCCAGCATCCCTGCAAGGCTGAAGTAGTTGAGCCTTGTCAGGAGGATGGTGTTTAATATTTCCTGTTGGTCAGCCATAAGCTTTATCTTTTTATGGGGTTATAGATGGGAGGAAGGAGGGAGAAGCAGGAGGAAGCAGGAGGGAGCACGGGGGACCGAGCGATGGAATCGCTCGGAACGGGAGCGCGAGGGGGCTACGCTTGCTCCTTTATTTCTGCACCACAGTTCCGAGCGATTCTATCGCTCGGTCTTCCCTGGTCTTTCCCCGGTCCTTCCCCGGTTCTTCCTTTTCTTTTTCTTTCCCCTTTACCTCTTCAGGTATTCGTAACCGATGCGGCAGCGGAGGCATTCCTTCTTGTCGCAGTATTCCTTCTTCAGCTGGATGAGGGCCTGGCTGTCTCCGGCGTTTTCCACCACCAGGCCGCATTGCTGCCACATCCTTACTATGTGGTTGTTTTCGGCCTTCAGCTCCTCCAGGAAGTCGAAGGCACGGTCGCAGAATTTCTCTTCTCCGCGGTGCCTGCCGTAGGCGAAGAGGATGGGGACTACCGTGTTGATGATGAGCAGATTGAGCGAGAAGGGGGAGATGTGCTTCTCGTTCTTTACACTCGTGCTGCCGAAGGTATAATGGGTTTCCCAATACTCCGTGACGCTGGTAGAAAGCACCTTCTTGGCGTCCTTCACGGTGGTGGCCTCCAGCAGCTGGCTGAGGCTGGCGCGGCGGTTGTAATAAAGATTGGCAAGCTGCGAGATGCGGATGTGAGGGAAGTTCTGAGGGCGAAGTCTCAGGAATCGCCACAGCTTGTAATCCATCGGCTGCATCGAGAACTTATGCGAGAGATAGAGATATTCATTCCTCAATCTTGCGAAATAGCCGTCGTTCAAAGCGTCTTTCTGATAGCGTTCGGGGATGGTATTGAGCTCCAGCAGTCCCGCCTGACCCATGAAGATGGCTTCTATCTGGAAGAGGTCGTCCCGGTGATGGTCCACGGCTCTGAGCGGCAGGTTCAGCGCCCACTGTTCGAAGGCTTCGCCATTGATTCCGAAGCCGAAATTTCGCGCCAGGGTCACGAAGTAGGCATTTTCCCAGTCACCGTTGCATTGGCGCACACGCTCCTCTATCGCCTCTGTTTTCTGCGAGAGCCGTTCGGTTTGCAGGGCGCTCATCCACGAGTGGATGGTGAGCCTGGTGAGCGATGGAATGATTTGATAGCAAGGAGGATATTGGTCGATGGTTAAGAGTTCCTGATAGTGTTTCAGTACGTGTTCGGGGATGTCGAGCTGCATCTGCACAAGGGGTTCGCCCTTCGAGTTTTTGGCGTCGAGGTCGATGATGCCGCAGACGTGCAGTATCACGTTGTCGTATCTTTCGTCCTTGTCGTGGGCATGAAGATACCAGTCGCTCGCCTTGTCGTGAATCTCCACGTTGCCCACCCATAGGGTTCCGTTGATTTTCAGCTTGGCGTTGAAGAAGTCGGGCCCTGCATTGCGGTTGTGGAGTCCGGGGTCGATTACTTCCACCTGCCTGTGGTCGGTGGTGGAAAGAGGGGTGAGTGGGAAGAGTTTGTGCTTCCACACGTAGTGAAGTAGTTGCTCCATATTGTTTCGGCTTTTATGGTTTATAGGATTGCCTCTTTCGGAACGCAAGTTCTTTTGCTTGACCTTGATGGATGCAAGTTCTTCGCTCGTGTGCGGAAGGGGAGTATTGAAAAATCAGCTGTTAACTGTTAACCTGTTAACCCTGAGGAGAGAAGTATTTCTCGAATGCCTTGTCGTAGTCCTCGCTGTTGCCCAACTTGCCGTTGATGAGGCAGACGAGTTCTACGGTTGCCTTGAGGCAGAGTTTCTCGTCGCTGGCACGGAAGATGTCCTGATGGAAGACATATCTCACGCCCTGCTTCTCCAGCCACAGGCGCGAGAGGAATTCATCATCGCATTGCAGCGGAACCTTGTACTGCAGGTTCATTCTCGCCACCACAGCATCCACGCCTTTATTGTGCATTTCGGCAAAGCTGAGGCCGCATTCCTTCAGGAAGAGATGGCGGGTATGCTCCATGTAGTGCAGATAGTTGGCGTTGTTCACAATGCCCTCAATATCGCACTCGTAATCCCTTACCTCCATCTTTGTCTCGAATATGTATTTGCTCATCATTTTCTCTTTTTTAGTTACTAAATGAGGCTAAAAGCCTTAAATCACTGCAAAAATAACCAAAATTTTCTATTTATTATTATAATAACAAGGATTTTTCAAGGTTTTTCAAAGAAAAAATTGTATTTTTGCCGAAACGTTTGGTTTGAGGAGGCAAAGAATGACGATGCAAAACGCAATGGCAAGCTTTCTCCTTCTCCCTGCCATACGGAAATATCAGTTAGATTAAGAACAAATAAAATTTAGATTAAGAACAAATAAAATTTAGATAAAGATGAAAATTGCTTTGATCGGCTACGGAAAGATGGGACACATGATCGAGGAGATCGCCCTGCAGCGTGGCCACGAAATCGTATGTAAGATTGACGTGAATAACCCTCAAGACATCGACAGCCCGGAGTTCTGCTCTGCCGATGTTGCCATCGAGTTTACCAACCCTACTGCCGCCTACGGCAACTATCTGAAGGCTTTCTCCCACAACGTGAAGGTGGTTTCAGGTTCTACAGGTTGGATGAAAGACCATAAGGAAGACGTGGAGAAACTCTGCGCCGACGGTAAGCAGACCCTCTTCTGGGCTTCTAACTTCAGTATCGGTGTAGCTATCTTCTCAGCCGTAAACCGCTATCTGGCTAAGATCATGAACGGTTTCCCACAGTACTCTGTCTGCATGCAGGAAACCCACCACGTTCATAAGCTCGATGCGCCATCAGGAACAGCCATCACGCTTGCCGAGGAAATTATCGACAATATCGACAGAAAGAAGGACTGGAAGCGTGGCGTTACTTATTGGACAGAGGATGGTCATCACGATGAGGGCGATGCAAACATCACCGATGAGGATTTTGTTATCAACTGCGTACGCGATGGTGAGGTTCCTGGAATCCACGCCGTGATGTATGATTCAGATGCTGATATGATTACCATCGAGCACAGTGCCCACTCACGCAAGGGATTTGCTCTCGGAGCTGTTCTCGCTGCTGAGTTCACAGCCAACCATTCCGGCTTGCTCACAACCTCAGATTTGTTTAAGTTCTAATAAATCTAATAAATATGATCGACAAGCAGAAACAAAAACTCAATATGAAGGTGCAGTGGGCGAAGTTCGCAGTGGTTCTCGCCCTCTATCTTCTCTTCCTGGTTTGGGTAGAGAGCTGGCTGGGACTCATCGTGGTTCCGTTCATCTTCGATGTCTACATCACCAAGAAGATTCACTGGCAGTGGTGGAAGGATGAAGAAGGCCCTGTGCGCTTCATCATGAGCTGGGTAGATGCGCTCGTGTTCGCGCTCGTAGCGGTTTATTTCATCAACCTCTTCTTCTTCCAGAACTACGTCATTCCGTCTTCCTCTCTCGAAAAGAGTCTCCTTACGGGCGATTATCTCTTCGTGAGCAAGGTAAGCTACGGTCCTCGCATTCCTGAAACTCCGCTCACCATGCCGCTCACCCAGCACACCATGCCGCTGGTCAACGTGAAGAGCTACATTGAGTGGCCTCACTGGGATTATCGCCGCGTGAAGGGATTGGGCAACGTGAAGCTCAACGACATCGTGGTGTTCAACTATCCTGCCGGCGACACCCTCTGCAACGAGGAGCGCTATCAGGCGAATGATTACTATCAGATGGTTTACTCTATCGGTGACCAGCTCCTGGAGCAGAACGGCCAGCAGCAGGATGTTCGCGTGCTGAACCCATTGCAGCAGCGCCGATACTTCGAAAAAGTGTATGCTGCCGGCAGAAACTACATCGTCAGCATGCCGGGCGAATATGGCGACATCATCAGCCGTCCTACCGACCGCCGCGAGAACTACGTGAAGCGCTGCGTTGGTTTGCCGGGACAGACCCTGCAGATCAAGAACCGCATCGTTTATCTTGACGGCAAGGCAAACAAGGAGCCTGATAACGTGCAGTATACCTACAAGATGAAGCTCAAGGGCGAGTTCCCTATCGACCTTGCCGATGAGCTGGGAATCACCAACGAAGACCTCCTGATGTATAATCAGAGCGGCGTGATTCCACTCACCAAGAAGGCTTATCTGGCTCTGAAGGCGAACAAGAACCTCGTGGAGAGCATCTCCATCAACACCGATGCGAGATACGGCGACCTTTATCCGCTCAACGCCTACACCGGCTGGACATGCGATAACTACGGTCCTGTATGGATTCCGAAGAAGGGCAAGAGCATCGCTCTGACGCTGAAGAACCTGCCTGTTTACGAGCGTTGCATCAAGGTTTACGAGGGCAACGACCTGAAGGTAGACAGCCAGGGCAACATCTTCATCAACGGTAAGTTGGCGAAGAGCTACACCTTCAAGCTCGACTATTACTGGATGATGGGCGATAACCGCCACAACTCAGCCGACAGCCGCTACTGGGGCTTCGTGCCTGAGGATCACATCGTGGGCAAGCCTATCTTCATCTGGTGGAGCCACAGTCCTGACCATCCAGGCTTCTCAGGCATCCGCTGGAACCGCCTGTTCAACTTCGTAGATAACATCAAGTAAGAAAGATAGATTTGAAAATCGCAGTTAAATTCCTAATAGCTTTAGGTTTATCGCTGCTCCTGGTGTGGGTGGTGCGAACCTTTGCCTTCACTGTCTTCACGGTGCCTGCGGGAGGTCTTCCTCCGCAACTGCAGGCTGGCAACCGGGTGATAGTGAATAGGATTGACTGCGATTTTTTCAATCGTGGCGATGTGGTTGTCTTCACCGATTCCGTGTTTGCTTCTGTTAAGAATCAAGCCAAGGTCAAAGGACAGAGACAGGCTGGAAATCAAGTTCAGCCTAACCCCCGGAAATTCGTCTCAGAGGCTTATTTCATCGGTAGAATAGAGAAGCTGCCGGGCGATACGATTTGCATCGATACGGTGAAGTATATCATTCCTACGGTGTGCTGTAAGCGCTGTGGCTGCAAGGATTGCCGCTTCTATCTCCTGAAGACCCCAACCGGGCAGCAGGTGGTGCATAAGCATCAGATGATAGGCAAGGCTTACAAGCTGTTCTAAACTTGGAACTTTGAACTTGGAACTTTGAACTTTATGATTAGCAAAACTCCCGAAACTCCTATAGAAGTAGTGAAAGAAGGTGAGACAAATCATAAAGTTCAAATTTCAAAGTAAAGAAAGTTCCAAGTTCAAATCTCAAAGTAAAGAGTAATCATAAAGTTCCAAGTTCAAATTTCAAAGTAAAGAAAGTTCCAAGTTCAAATCTCAAAGTTCAAAGTAAATTGAAAGCCCTTCTTTCCTCCACATATTTCGGTCCCATCCAGTGGTATCAGAAGCTGAACCGCTACGATGAATGCCTGATAGAGCGCCACGAGAGCTTTATCAAGCAAACCTATCGCAACCGTATGATCATCCCGACCACCAACGGTCCTCTCTCGCTCACCATCCCCACCAATCACGACATCTCCCTGTCGATGAAGGACATCCGCATCTCCGACCACGCCAACTGGCGCCACGTCCACTGGAATGCGCTTCTCTCCGCCTATGGCGAGAGCCCTTTCTTCGAGTATTATCAGGACGACATCCGCCCCTTCTACGAGAAGAAATACGAGTTTCTCTTCGATTTCAACATGGAGACAACCGAGAAGATGATAGAGCTCCTCGACATCCGTCCGAAGATTTCAATCACCGAAGCCTATATTCAGAGTAAAGAACTGAAAGAAGAGGATGAAATCAAGGATTTCCGCGATGCTATTCGCCCTAAGAAGCCGCTTCCTGACGCTGAATTCGTTCCCAAGCGCTATTATCAGGTCTACGGGCAGAAGCACGGTTTCCAGCCGAATATGAGCATCCTGGACCTCCTTTTCAATGAAGGCAACGAGGCGATATTCTACCTATAAATAATAAGGTAGAGTATCGCCTCGCTGCTTTCTTATAATTCAATGTGCCTGGTTCCGTAATTAGAAGTAGTAGGCCAGCTTTGCGCGCAAGCCATTGTGATCGATGCCGAATCTATATTTGCTGTCCCAGCCTGCCGGTTGCTTGTAAGCGGAGGACATGCCGCCAAGATTCACGCCAGCCGACCAGTGCTTGCTGAGCATGTATTCGCATCCCATTTCCGCATAGACGCCAAAGCCATCTACGGTGGCGAAATCGTCGTCTGTGCAGGCGTAGCCAAGGCTCAGCAGCAGATTCCAGATGAAGCGCTTGTTGGTCTTGTAGGCCATTTTGTAACCTGCACCGACGAAATAGTTCATGATTACATCGTCGACGTCATCGCCACCGTTTCTAGGGATTTTCACCTTGGTTCTGCTGCCCATGCCATTAATGGAGAAGCCGATATAAAAAGGACGGCGGGTGTTCTTCAGTTTCCACAGATGGGCGTATTCCATGGTCACGTCAAAGCCGGTAGGCGTTCTGCCCAGTTTATCGCCGTTGGCCGTAAGAATTTCGTTGCTGAGCCATGAATATCCGCTGCTTACGCTGATGCTGTTGGCTGGCAGATAGCGCTTCTCGTTGTCTGCATCTTCTACCACAACCTTCTTCTCCTGCTCTTGCGCGCAGGCCTTCTGTGAAGGAATTCCACTCAGAAATAGCGCAAATGAGGCGCATGCAGCCAATTTTGCTGCTGATTTTGAATTCATACGTTTAAAAATTTATTGTTAATAATTTGGCAGCAAAGGTATGAAAAAAAAACGGAATTCCATAGAACATGCATGAAAAATATATAGAAAATGTAACGTTAAAAAAAACTAATCCATAGTTTTCTGCCCCGCAACTCATGGTTTTCTGCCAGGGAAGTCATGGGTTGGCCGATGTGAAATCGTAGTATTCTGCCTTCTCTTGTCCTTATTCTAACGATAAATGATGACCGGCCTTGTTCATCATTTATGACCCGTTAAAGCCCTCATATAGGCTTGTTTAGGCTTTGTTAAGCCCATATGAAGCCTTCGTCTTCGCATTGTCAATCACCCTCATCTCCCGTTCCCGTTCTCCTCCTCATCAACCGGGCAGAGTTAACAGGTTAACAGTTAACACCCCAAAAATGCATACTCCCCCTCCCACACA
>ERZ1034753.164-NODE-164-length-24463-cov-22.355170_pt1 | contig 24463 bp, 25 predicted proteins | sample MGYA00520702_ERZ1034753 | MGnify/ENA primary metagenome ERZ1034753 (study PRJEB33766, sample SAMN09781700) | gut metagenome | biome: gut microbiome | host: Homo sapiens | place: Madagascar | study: EMG produced TPA metagenomics assembly of the PRJNA485056 data...
TTTCTTGATTTTATAGATTAATGTTTAGCCACACGAGCTGCAGCCTCAAGGTCACGACGGCGAGGTTCCATTGCATGGTTGTATTTTATTTTAGGCAAATTACCAATAGTTTTCTCATCTACGTGACAGTACTTACAGATAAGCTTGGCGTAATGCTTCACTCCCTTGGAGTTGATGCTGTCCACTGCAATATTGTAAGCCTGAATGAATTTCTGCAGTTGTTGCTTTCGTCCCGGCTGCTTCAACGCTTTCTCGCGGAAGGCAAAAGCACCCAGATTCAAGTTCTTGTCGCGGCTATCCATCAGTACCACATGCTTGTCCAATCGGGCTCTGGTAGCCTGAGGCTCCGGAAGGAGCATGGCATCCATCTCGTTATTGAGAAGCATCTGGAGACGAAGATTTACGTCATTGATCTGCACACGATACACGTCATATTTAGGCTTACCGCTGTCTACTGCCAGATCGGCAAGATAGTCGGTAGCCGAATAGCGTGTCATGGCTATCATCTTATCGCTGAGCTGCTTCAGGTCAGCGATACGGGCTTTCTTGTTGGAAACCAGCTGCCAGTAGGTATCCGTAGCAACAGGATAAGTGAGCGGAGTGCCCTTTCTTACCAGATGTGCGCCACGGATCAGGTCGGTGATGGAACCCTCTACCCTGCCATTCATCAAGGCTGTATCACAATCCATCTGCGCCGTATAATAGCGCAGATGGACATCCACTCCCTGCTGTTGGAAAAGGCTGTCTTCGTAAGCCACATATACAGGAAGGCAATCCAGGGTTGGCATCACTCCCACCTTGAGCGCAGCTCGGTCGATACTGTCCAGGCGGGCACGCTCCAGCTTGCTCAGCCGGCGTCTGGTTTCCTCCGACTGTCCGCAGCTGATCATCATTCCCAACAATGCTACACCAAGGCAACAGCTTATGATTGTTTTTTTCATTTCGTATGAAACTTATTTTTTTAGATTGATTACTCTCATCCGTCCCGCTTACTCTACATAGAGTACCAATCCCTTCAGATACTCACCCTCCGGATGATAGATATTGATAGGATGGTCGGCAGGCTGATGCAGCTGGTGCAGGATCCGCACCTTTCTGCCAGCTTGGGCAGCAGCGGTAAAGACGGCATTGCGGAAATTATCCTTGGTTACCACCTGAGAGCAACTGAATGTAAAGAGGATTCCGCCCTTCTTGATGCGTTGCAATCCCTTCACGTTCAGACGGGTATATCCCTTCAGCGCATTATGCAGGGCTGCACGGTGCTTGGCAAAGGCTGGCGGATCGAGGATGATGAGGTCATACTGCTGGTCATGGTCATCGAGATACTTGAAAGCATCCTCGCAGATAGCCTGATGACGCGCATCGCCAGGGAAGTTGAGAGCGATATTCTCATTGGTCAGCTCGATGGCCTTGGCACTGCTGTCTACAGAGTGGACAGCCTTGGCTTCACCACGCATTGCATAGACAGAGAAACCGCCTGTATAGCAGAACATATTGAGCACGCTCTTGCCCTTGGCATAATGCTCCAGGAGAGAGCGGTTCTCACGCTGGTCTACGAAGAAACCGGTCTTCTGACCGCGCAACCAGTCGATATGGAACTTCAAGCCGTTCTCTACGGCAACATCATCGGCATCTCCACCCAGGATGAATCCATTTTCCTGACGCAGGTCTGCCTTGTATGGCAAGGTGGTCTCACTCTTATAGTAGATGTTCTTCAACCGTTCGCCCATCACCTTCTTCAAGGCTTTGGCTATCTCCATACGGCAGACGTGCATACCCACGCTGTGAGCCTGCATGACGGCAGTAGATCCATAGCAGTCGATAACGAGTCCTGGCAGGTTATCTCCTTCTCCATGCACCAGACGGTAAGTATTATTTTCAGGGTTCTCAGCGATGCCCACAGCCACACGCATTCTATATGCCGACTCCAGGCGTGCACACCAGAACTCCTCATCAATTTCAACATCATTGAATGAAAGCACACGCACGGCAATAGAACCGATCTGATAATGTCCTACTGCGATGAAATCCCCGCCACGTGTAATCACTCTTACGATTTCTCCTTCCTCGATGCCCTCATCCATAGCCTGGATGGCACCCGAGAAAATCCATGGGTGAAATCTCTTGAGCGACTCCTCCTTACCTTTCTTCAAGTATATACTCTTATACATATTTATATATATAATTTTAATTTTCTACTATTAATTACTTTATTCCAATCACTGTATTTCCCGGAGAGTTACAGTTCATCAAGTTCATAATCGCCATCCCGCTTCAATCTGAGCAGTTCCTCGTAGAGCTTGATGCAGCACCAGGCATCAGTGGCAGCATAAGCCTGCTGCGAATCTTTCAGTTCACTTGCCTCCCAATTGCTCAACCGCTGCGCCTTGCTGATTTTCTGATGGAACAGATTGGCATAAAGCTTCTGCAAGCTCATATCCTGCAATCCAAACTTCTTTGCTTCATCCTGCAACTCAATAAAATAACCAGCCTTGAATTCAGCACGCTTATGCAGCTGCAGCAGGTCATCATGCCAGGAAAGTCCCACTTTGGGAACCGTCTTATCCTCAAGGAAGCGGATGATGGCAGGAGTGATGCCCGTAAGATGGAGACGGAACAGAAAACAGACGTCGTGGGTGCTCACCTGGAGCAACGACACCTGGAAGCCCCTACCCTTGCTGAACGAAGGTCGAGTCTCTGTATCTACACCTAAAATAGGTTGGCTCAAGAGGAAGTTTACCGCTTCTTCAGTATCTTCAGCCTTATCAATCAGTACGATTTTACCGGGGAAGAGAATCCTCGGCAAACTGTTTATTGATTTCTTGTCGAATTTAGTGAAAATAATCTTCATTACTCGTTTTATTCTTTACAATTTGCAAAATTAAAAAAAAAACCTGAGAAAAGAGCGGTTTTTTCATTTATTTTCGCTAATTTTGCACTTAAAATATTCAAACATAAAAAAAATGGCTAAAAAAAGAACAGAACGCAAAGCCAAATCTTTTGGCGAAGCTATAGGTTTACAATATATTTTCAACAATACTATCACCGACTTTTTTCTAGGCCTGGCGTTGATTGGTATTGCTGTAGTTATCATCATAGCAATGATTTCCTTCCTTAATACCGGCTATGCAGACCAGAGCATTCTGGAGAATATGAAAGCGGGCGAATGGACCAATACCGAACAGCAGTTCCAGAACTACTGCGGTTCCCTGGGAGCCATCATTTCCTATTGGCTCATCGCCGTCAACTTCGGCTTCCCGGCTTTCCTTCTCCCCTGCTTCTTCATCATGGCTGGCCTGCAGCTCATGAATGCATACAAGGTGAATCTCTGGAAATGGTTTCTCTGCATGATGATTGTCATGATCTGGTCGTCAGTGACATTTGCCAAATTCCTAACGCCTCTCATGGGTGGACTCATTTTCAATCCGGGCGGAAAGCATGGACTCTTCGTGGTACAGAACCTGGAAAACATCATAGGTCCTCCTGGAATCACCGCCATCCTTCTCTTTGTGGCTATCGCCTTCCTCACCTATCTTACTACCGAGACCATCACCTTCATCAGAAAGGCGCTCAACCCTATCGGATATATATCCAACAAGGTGAAGTTTGAGATTACCAACCATGACAACAAGGCTGAAAACAATGCCATTGACGAGGCTTACGCCCATGCAGCCAAAGGACAGAACGAAGATTCTAAAGAGGAGGAGGAAGAAGACTACAGGGACGATGAGAAAGCTACTGTCATCGACCTGGATGTCAATCCAGACAAGACCTTCCCTGATGCAGCCAGCCAGCCGACTCCTCCTGCAGTTCCAGCAGCCGATGCAGCTGACAGTCAGGAGGAAGCAGAAAAAGAGCAGACCGGAACCACTTCCGATGCCAAAGCTCCTTCTTTCCTGGAGCAGCAGCGTGCGCTCCGTGCGGCAAGAGCGGAGCAGGAAGAAAAGGAGATGAAGGCTGCCGCAGCTGCCGTAAGCGATGCGCTCAACATGGATATTTCCGTGGCAGCTTCTGACGAAAAGGCATCGGGCAACACCGTAAGCAGTACCGAGGTGCTCAATACGCCTATCAATCCGAAGGAGCCTTTCACACGATACAAATACCCTACCCTCAACCTCCTGAAGAAATATGAGGATGACGGGGTTTCCATCGATGAGGAAGAGCAGCGTGCCAACAAGAACAGAATCATCGAGGTGCTGGGCAACTTCGGTGTGCAGATCAAGACCATCCGTGCTACCGTGGGTCCTACCATCACACTCTACGAGATTCAGCCTGCCGAAGGCGTACGTATCTCCAAGATCAAGAATCTGGAAGATGATATTGCCCTGAGCCTTGCTGCTCTCGGCATCCGTATCATTGCGCCAATCCCTGGCAAGGGAACCATCGGTATCGAGGTTCCTAACGCCAACCCTAAGATGGTGAGCATGGAGAGTACCCTGAACTCAAAGAAGTTCCAGGAAACCAAGATGGAGCTGCCTATCGCGCTGGGTAAGACGATTACCAACGAAGTGTTCATGGTCGACCTGGCCAAGATTCCTCACCTGCTCGTTGCCGGTGCTACGGGTCAGGGTAAGTCTGTAGGTCTGAATGCCATCATCACCTCCTTATTATATAAGAAGCACCCTAACGAGCTGAAGCTGGTGCTCATCGACCCTAAGAAGGTGGAGTTCAGCGTTTACTCGCGCATCACCAACAAGTTCATGGCAGCCCTGGCTGACGAGGAAGAGCCAATCATCACCGATGTAACCAAGGTGGTTCGCACGCTCAACAGTCTCTGTGTTCTGATGGACAGCCGCTACGACTTGCTGAAGAAGGCAGGAGCCCGAAACATCAAGGAATACAACCAGAAGTACATCAATCATAAGCTGCGCCTGACCGACGGACATGAGTACATGCCATACATCGTAGTGATCATTGATGAGTTTGGTGACCTGATTATGACAGCCGGCAAGGAGGTAGAACTTCCTATCGCCCGTATCGCCCAGCTGGCACGTGCCGTGGGTATCCACATGATCATAGCCACCCAGCGCCCTACTACCAGCATCATCACCGGTAACATCAAGGCAAACTTCCCTGGCCGCATAGCCTTCAAGGTTACCTCAGCCATCGACTCAAAGACCATCCTCGACCGCACCGGAGCCAACCAGCTGATAGGTCGTGGTGATATGCTTTATCTCAACGGTCAGGAGCCGGTACGTGTGCAGTGTGCCTTTGTTGATACGCCAGAGATTGAACGCATCAATGAATTTATCCAGGAGCAGCCTGGACCTATCGAGCCGATGGAATTGCCAGAGCCAGCCAATAACGAGGGTGGCGCAGCAGGAAGCGGCACTGTGGATGCCAAGAACCTGGATCCGTTCTTCGAGGAGGCAGCTCATGCCATCGTTCTCTCCCAGCAGGGTTCTACCAGCATGATCCAGCGCCGATTCAGCATCGGCTACAACCGTGCCGGACGCTTGATGGACCAGATGGAGGAAGCCGGCATCGTTGGAGCAGCCCAGGGCAGCAAGCCGCGTGAAGTGCTGATACAGGATGAGAATCAGCTCAACAACCTCCTGGCTCAGCTCAGAAACTCATAAAATTATTAAACCTTGAAGCCGTAGAAGCGTCTAATCATCTGAAGGTCGCTTTTACGGCTTCATATACAATTAACGTACATAATAAACAGTAAGGATATGAAAAAATTTTTAGCTATCGCCTTCGCAGCGATGATGAGCCTGGGCACTATGGCACAGACCGCCCAGCAGGTACTCGACAAGACAGCTGCCATCGTAGGCAACAAGAATGGAGCTAGTGCTAACTTCAAGTTGTCAAGCCCAAAATATGGTTCCACCAGCGGTTCTATTGCCATCAAGGGCAATAAGTTCAACGCACGAACGCCGCAGGCTATCGTCTGGTATAACGGAAAGACACAGTGGTCGTACATGAAGAAGACCAATGAGGTGAACGTCACCAACCCTACCCAGGCACAGCAGATGTCGATGAATCCATATACCTTCATCAATATCTACAAGACGGGCTACAAGAGCACCCTCAAGACCGTGGGCAGCAACTACCAGGTTCACCTCGTAGCCAACAACCAGAAGCGCACCGTGGCAGAGATGTACATCACCATCAACAAGAAGACTCATGTGCCTTCACAGGTGAAGATGCGCCAGGGCTCTACCTGGAGCACCATCGATATCTCCGGTTTCAAGGCAAAGAACATCGCCAACAGTGCCTTCACCTTCAACAGCAAGGAATTCCCTAAAGCAGAGGTTATCGATTTAAGATAACTGAACTTTCGCATGTGGTTCAAGAACGGGCTGAAAGCCCAAAAGCTCCTAGCCCAGGGCAGCGCCCTGGGTTTAAAATTCAATCAGAAACGACGCCCTGTAAGGGCAAAAGCTTTAAAATAAATAATTAAACCCCAAACTAACATGAAAGATCTTTCGACAATCCTCAAACAGTTCGACATTATCGGAACTGTAAGCGAGATTAAACCACTCGGTAACGGACTCATCAATGACACCTACAAGGTGACAACCCAGGAAGAAGATGCACCCGACTATGTTCTGCAGCGCATCAACGACGCCATCTTCACCGATGTTGACCTCCTGCAGCGCAACATAGAAGAGGTTACCACCCACATCCGCCAGCAGCTCGAAGCCAAGGGCGCTGATGATATCGACCGCAAGGTACTCACCTTCGTCAAGACACACGATGGCAAGACCTATTTCAAGGACGAAGACCAGCAGTACTGGCGCATTTCCGTCTTCATTCCCCGTGCCATCACCCAGGAGGCAGTAAACCCAGAGAGTTCTTACTACGCAGGCAAGACCTTCGGCGAGTTCGAGGCTCAGCTCACCGACATCACCGACCGCCTCGGCGAAACCATCCCTGATTTCCACAACATGGAACTGCGCCGCGACCAGCTCCGTCAGGCAGTGAAGGAAGACCGTGCCGGACGCGCAGAAGGCGTGAAGGATTTCATCGCAGAAATCGAAAGCTATATGGACGAGATGTGCCTCTGCCAGCGCCTCTTCCGCGAAGGCAAGCTGCAGAAGCATGTATGCCACTGCGATACCAAGGTCAACAATATGATGTTTGATGAGGAGGGCCGCGTATTGTGCGTCATCGACCTGGATACCGTGATGCCATCTCTCTTCGTGAGCGATTACGGTGATTTCCTCCGCACCGCAGCGAATACCATCGCCGAGGATTCTCCAGAGTTCGAGAAGATAGATTTCCGCATGGACATCTTCGAGTCATTCACCCGCGGCTACGTGGAGTCAGCATCAGCCTTCCTCTCCCCTCTTGAGATTTCCCTGCTTCCTCATGCAGCCGAGCTCTTCCCGTACATGCAGGCAGTACGCTTCCTCTGGGATTACCTCAACGGTGACCACTACTGGAAGTGCAAGTATCCTGAGCACAACCTCGTAAGAGCCCAGAACCAGTGGCATCTCTTCCTGAAGGCAAAGGAACACGAGGCAGAGATGAAGGCGTTCATCGAAAAACTCTAGGAAAAAACAAGAAGAGGTTGGTAAAAATCATCCCGAAAAGTGAAAATTCCGTTAATTCTGTAAAAAGTACTAAAATTTTTTGTATTTTTTACAGAATTATTTGGCTATTAAAAATAAATAGATTATCTTTGCAAACGAAAATAAACAACAGTAATAAGAAAGAGCATGAAACAGACAGAAGCATACGCTAGATTGGTGGAAAGAGGCATTCGTCCTTCGGTACAAAGAATTGCCATCATGGATTATCTGATCAAGCATCCAACTCACCCAACAATCGATGAAGTATATCAGTCACTATGTGAAGATGTACCAACATTGAGTCGTACCACAGTTTATAACACGCTCCGAATGTTGAGCGAGAAGCATGCAGCTCAAATGATTACAATTGATGAACATCGTGTATGCTACGATGGCAACATCAACAGCCATGTCCACTTCTACTGCAAGAAATGCGGCAAAATCATCGACCTCTTCGATGAGAAAGCCCCAGTACTTGAAGACGAGAAAGTGATCAATGGCAACATCGTGCACGAAGAGCAGCTCTACTACAAGGGCATCTGCGCAGAATGTGCGAAGAAGATGAATTAACTCATTATATACAATAAAATTTAAAACATTAACATTATGAAGAAGAAATTTATTTGCACCGTTTGCGGTTATATTTACGAAGGAACAGAGGCACCAGAGAAGTGCCCTATCTGCAAGGCTCCAGCAAGCAAGTTCAAGGAGATGGAAGATACAGTGGATGACGATTTGACATTCGCTACAGTTCACGTTCTCGGTCAGGCATACAAGGATAGCGTTGATGATGAGGTCATCAAGGGTTTGAAGGATCACTTTGCTGGTGAGTGCGGCGAGGTAGGTATGTACCTTGCAATGGCTCGTCAGGCTGACCGTGAGGGCTATCCAGAGATTGCAGAGGCTTACAAGCGTTATGCTTTCGAGGAGGCTGACCACGCATCTCGTTTTGCTGAGTTGCTGGGTGAGGTTTTGGGTGATACCAAGAGCAACCTTGAGGCTCGTATCGCTGCAGAGAAGGGTGCATGCGAGGATAAGTTCCGCATTGCCAAGCTCGCTAAGGAGCAGGGTTCTGATGCTATCCACGATACTGTTCACGAGATGGCTAAGGACGAGGCTCGCCACTGTGCTGGCTTCGCTGGTCTCTACAAGAGATATTTCAAGTAAAAGCACTTCCCGTTTTCATGGGAAATATTGCCCTGGGCAGACCATTCTGCTCAGGGCTTTTTTTTCATCACCCCACAGATTTTATTTTTAAGTCCCACTGATGTTTTTTTTAAGTCCCACAGATTTCACAGATTTACACAGATACTTTTTACCTTTTTATCTTTTAAGTCCCACAGATTTCACAGATTTACACAGATTTTATTATCCCATTACTGAGTCTACTTTAAAAAGTCATTTTTGATAATTTCTTCAAATGTAATCATCTGATAATCAAATGGCGTTTTGTAGGAAAAAGAACCAAAAACTACTTTTTAAAGTGGACTCATTACTGGACTTTCGCATGTGGTTCAAGTACGGGCTGAAGGCCCAAAAGCTCCTAGCCCAGGGCATCGCCCTGGGTATGATGGCAATCAGCAAGGCGCCCTGTAATTACCCAGGGCGATGCCCTGGGCTAGGGGCTTCTGCCCTTTCAGGGCGTGTGGAGCTTACATGCGAAACTTTAATCCCATTATCACCAGAATGTTCTGTGTAAATCTGTGAAATCTGTGGGACTTAAAAGATAAAAAGTATCTGTGTAAATCTGTGAAATCTGTGGGACTTTAAAATAATAATCTGTGGGACTTTAAAAAAAAATCTGTGGGGTGACGAATTTGTAAAGGATTCTGACTGAAGGATACCCCATGAAAAACTGAAGGATGTGAAGGAAGGGTCACAAAAAAAAACTGAAATCTGAAATTAAAAATTCATTTTTATATGCAGCGTAGAGCAAAAAAGATGAAAGTATATGATTATCAGGTAATTGCAATATATTTTGCCAAATGTTAAAATGCAGTTTTTGATATGAAATTATTATTTTGAAAAACTGCCTTCAGTCCTTCAGCCACATTTTTAGTTCATTCTCTTTACTTTTTAACTCCATTTTAACACTCCCAGAAACCTTGCCTTCAGTTCCTTCAGTTTCCGTGTCCTATTTTTTTATTTCGCCCATTTTCCCATTGTTTCCATATTTTTTGATAAGAAAAACGCCAACCGCAAATGGGGAAAAACTTAAACGATTGCTTTTTTTTACCTTTTATTGCCAAAAACATAGCATTCACAAGATAGATTTGGCTATTTACAAAAAAATGATTCACTTTACAGCATTTTTTAAAAACAAACAAAATGAAAAATAAAAAAGCAATTGTTCCATTAGACGAAATGGTAAAAACTGTACTAAAGGCAGTAGTAATGGATGTAGAGAAGTATCTTCTCAGCCAGGGACTGGAGAAAGAAGTTATCCGTGACATCAGACAGATAACGAAAATCCAGCTCCAGCAACAAACGCTGCCTATCAAGAAATTCGTGGTTATGAACGGTATTGATGAAAATACCGTGTTGCCTATCAATCAGATAGCATATCTGAAGGCAAACGGTTCGTATACAGAGGTATGCGCCGGCGATGGTAGGATTCATCTGCATAGCACCCTACTCCATTCTACGCTGTCACAGCTGCAAAGAGACGGATGCGAACAGTTTATAAGAATCAGCAGATCCGTTGCTGTCAATTACAACTACATCACGCAAAAGATAGGAGATACTGTAACCGTCATGGGACAGGAATTTTCAATCACTCCAAGTTACAAGAATAAATTTGAGGATTGCTGCATCATACTCAAAAAGTATTAAACTGCTCATGTGGCTAAATTGCTTCAAACTGGTTGTTCGTTGCCAATATTACTACGTTCGTAAGACGGATTTGCATTTCTCGAAAAAAAATGCTATCTTTGTGGCGGTAATAATCATCGACGACCTACCCTAAAAAGCAAGCCGCCACTAAAAATTTTCTGAGTATGAAGATAAATCAAAAAGAAGGACAGGACAAACTGCCATCGTTTTTCGAGACGTTGAACACGACTATCAACCGGCCCCTGGAAAGCCTTCAGAAACTGGAGGAACTCATCACGACTGACGTCTATACCCAGCAGAATACGGAGGGGTATAGAATTGATGCCAAGATAGACAGAAAGATGGCAATGACTAGAAAGCAGAGATCGCATGGCATCTGCCCTTCTATCCAATTCATGCGCACTGGAAAAAAGCTGGAAGACTTCGGATGGGAAACCTTCTGGCTCATGCTGGACTATGACAACCTCTCACCGGAACAGATGGAACTGGCAATGGAGAAGGTGAAAGGCATCAGGAACACCATGGCGGCTTACCGGACCATCAGCGGGAAGGGAATCAGAATCCTGTGCCGATACACCCGACCCAAAGGCTGTCCGCTAGCAGCCACCGACCTGCATCATATAGCCATCACCAAGGCGATGAAACTGTATGACGAAGCACTAGATCTGAAGGCTGACAGACAGTGCACCAACATGACCCGAATCTGCGGTCTGGCGCACGATGAGAATGCCTACTTCCAATGGGATGCCACGGCAATTGACGTGACGCCGGAAGAGACCGAAGACTTCATCCGCAACGAAGAGAAGAAGGAGGAAGAGAAACGCAAGCCGCCCAGAAAGCGCAAGGCTGGAAAAGGTGCCCCGACGGCTGAGGAACAGCAAAACACGACACCACCCAACTCTGAAGATATCATCAGAAAAGTGGAAGAGATGTCGAAAAACTGGTATGTACAGTTCGAAACGGGACATCGGCATGAATTCGTCATGCAGTTTGCCACCTTCTGCCACAACTACGGGGCAAGGAAGGAGGATGTGGAGCAATGGATGACGAAGGAATATGCCGCACACGACGGAACACAGCAGGTGATTGACTGGGTATACAACCACACGGAAAGCCAGGGATGCTGGAGCTGCGAAATGCCTAGAGGAAACACGAAAAAACTCGCATCCACCAAAAACGTCATGCAATGGCTGGAGACCAACTACGACTTCCGGCACAACACCATCACCAACAAGCTGCAGCTCAGGGGACGCTATGTGGGAAAGACCAAATACTACTGCTGGACCGACGTGGAGGATTCCATCATGAACTCCATCTTTCTCAGAATGGAAAAGGACGGAATCAGAACCTCGACCAAGCGACTCAACATCATCGTGAACAGCGAGTTCAGCGTCGACTACAACCCGATGGAGGAATATCTCAAGGATCTGCCACCCTGGCATGAGGGCGACCCCGACTATATCGCGGAACTCGCCCGAAAGGTGACCGTGATGGACTGTCCCAACAACTATCATACGGAAGAGGAATTCATAGAGATTTTCAAGAAATGGTTTGTCGGAATGATCGTGGAATGGACCACCAGCCATACTGCCAACCAGGCTATCCTCATCTTCGTGGGCAAGGGCGGCATCTTCAAGACCACCTTCTTCGAACGCCTCCTCCCGCCATCGCTGCGAGAATACTTCGCCAACGACTCGGCGGGCGACTACAAGTCGAAGGAATTCCTGGAGCTGATAGCCTCGAAGGGACTGGTACTGCTGGACGAGTTCGGAGTGCCCCATGGCAAGAACCTGAATTCGCTGAAGAGCAGCATCACCAAGATGGCAGTGACCTATCGCATCCCCTACCACATGTACAGCTGCCAGCTGAAGAGGAATGCCTCCTTCTGTGCCACGAGCAACAATGTCCATATCATTCCTGAGGACGAAAGCCGCAGATACATGACATGGCATATCCGGAAGATAGAAAATCCCTATACCCATCCCTTCAACTATGAGGGCATCTACTCCCAGGCGGTGGCACTTGCCAGGAAGGTGCTCGAAAAGAAGAAGAAGGGACTGACGGAGGACGACTGGAAATACTGGCTCACCGATGAGGAAATCAAGCGCCAGTCGGTGCGCAACAAACTGTTCCAGGTGAACGACTACATAGCCGAAAGAATCCTCAAGTTCTACAAGGTTCCCGATGAGGATACGCCTGTCCAGAACATCTTCCGTCGCCGCACCAGTGATATTCTGGAGCGCATCTGCACCAATTCCATCTTCCGCGACACGATGTCAAACCGTGACATCAGCCAGACGATGCAGAATCTCGGCTTCCAGCAGAAGCACGAAGAGGACGGCAACAAATGGATTGTTTCGGAAATCCTGCCTACCGACAGAGACCTGATGGATAAGGGTAGATAAGCCCCCTATCCTACAGAGAAAACAATTTCTCCCTGAGAGATATTTTTTTATCTCTCAGAGATAATTTCCTATCTTTCAGAGAGATTTTAAAATTTCCCGGAGTTTTTAAATGAAACCTATAAAATGAATAAATAGCCTATGATAGAAGTCAGAAATTACGATAAGGCAGAGCTGGCGATGCTCTACTTTCCCAAGGCAACGGAGAAGGCGGCTCTAGCCCGCCTATCACGCTGGATCAAGCGCATCCCCGCCCTGTTTGCCGCCATTTATGGTCCCCAGCAGTGCAAGCGCCTCCACTACTTCACCCGCCACCAGGTAGAACTCATCTTCGAATACCTGGACGAGCCGTAGAAGCCGCCATGCGCCCTGAAGCTAGTTTTGCCCCACACGCCCTGAAGCTAGGTTTGCCCCTTCAGGGCGTATGACGCCATCCTTCAATATCCCTGATACAAAAAAGGGCCTATACGCCACCCGTTCATCGTGGCATATAGACCCTTTTTCTGTAACTTTTCCCCGAATTCTCTTGCAGATATGAAAATAAAGTCGTAACTTTGCGCTGTAGATTTTAAAACAGATGGTTATGAAGTACTTAGATCCTAAGGCAGACCTCACGTTCAAGAAGATATTCGGCAATCATCCTAAAAGACTGATCAGTCTTCTGAACGCCCTCCTGCCACTCAGCGAAGAAGAGCAGATACAAGAAATCAAGTATCTGCCAACAGAACTTGTGCCCCAGCTCGAAGGGGGCAAGAATACCATTGTTGATGTACTCTGCACCGACGTCAGAGGCAGAAAGTTCTGCGTGGAAATGCAGATGGAATGGTCTGATGCCTTCCAGCAGCGAGTATTGTTCAATGCCTCCAAGCTCTATGTGAGTCAGGCTAAAAAGGGAGGAAAATACAGCGAACTCCAACCTGTGTATTCTCTCAACCTGATAAATGATATCTTTGCGCATGATACTCCGGATTTCATCCACAACTACCGCATCGTGCACGATAAGGACAGCAATAAGGTCATCGAAGGCTTGCATTTCACCTTCATTGAACTCCCTAAGTTCACTCCTCATTCCATTGCCGATAAGCGCATGATGGTCTTGTGGCTCCGTTTCCTCACAGAAATCAATTCCAATACGAAGGATATTCCTGCCGACCTGCTTAATGATCCGGAGATTGGAAAAGCAGTAGAAGATCTTGAAGTTTCCGGCTTTACAGATGCCGAACTCCGTGCCTATGACAAATTCTGGGATTCGGTAAGTGTTGAAAGAACCCTTCTGGATGACAGATATCAGAAAGGAATGGAGAAAGGAATGGAGAAAGGCATAGAGAAAGGTATAGAGAAAGGTATAGAGAAAGGTATAGAGAAAGGTATGAACCTGCGAAGCCTTGAGATTGCCAGAAAGATGCTGGCACAGGGTATGGATGAAGCAATGGTCATGGATTTGACGGGGCTGACGGCAGAGGAAATCAAGCAGATGAAGCTTTAGCCATGCAGCGCCCCATCAGACCACATAGCGCCATCCTCCGGCATCCCTGATACAATAAAAAGGGTCTACACGCCACCCGACCATCGTGGCATATAGACCCTTTTTTTCATTGTATCTGTGTAAATCTGTGAAATCTGTGGGACAAAGAACAAATCTGAACTTTTGCCCTGTTTGCCCCACACGCCCTGAAGGGGTAGAAGCTCCTAGCCCAGGGCATCGCCCTGGGTTTTCATGGTCCCCAAACTCGTCGCCCTGTAAGGGCAAAAGCTTTAAAACCAGATGATTAATAAAGCTTTTGCCCCTACAGGGCGCCTTGCTGATTGCTACATATACCCAGGGCGCTGCCCTGGGCTATGAGCTTTTGGGCCTTCAGCCCGTACCTGAACCACGTGCGAAACTTCGTAATCTGATGGGTTCTATTCTATTTTATTTGCCGTTATTTTCATACAGCACGGTAGTACCTGCAGCGTCTTTCTTCCAGATGTCAGGAAGATCACCAGTGCCTTCCAACGCAGTATATGCTACCTCATCTTGTACTTTGAGTGTGCGGGTTATGCTTCCGTCGGTTCCTGCATTTTTAAGCCAAGCGGTAACACAATCACTTTTTGATGTAATTTCTGAGTCTAGCGCTAACATTGTGACGGTTGACAATTTCTTGCAATTATTGAACATTAAATAATAGCAGTAATCTGCTAATGTTGTAGCAGGCAATACTGGAGCTGAGACGAGATTTGTACAATAACTGAACATTTGATTATAGCAGAAATCTGCTAATTTTGTAGCAGGCAATTCTGGAGCAGAGGTTAATACACTGCAAGAATAGAACAAACCACAGAATCTGGCTTTGCCGGTCTCTACTTTATTATAGTTTCTCCAGTCCAGCAGCGTGCGGATGTCGCCTGTGCAAGCTACATTCACATTAGCTTCAGTGAATTCGATGGTTGAAATAAGAGAGAGATCATCCGCAGTTCCATTAGTGTTCGTACCACGCAAGCGAAGGTCGCCCTTGTCGCCACCAAAAGGAACTTCTGTGTTTGCCACAACATCTTGCCATTTGCCATTTTTCGCTCCATGGTGAGAGTAAGACTATTGTTACCTGAATTTGTTACATTGCCAGTAAAGCTCATGAAGTCTGCGGCAGCAAGCGATTCTGGGCTGGTGTATTCCGTAGGCTGGGTGATGTTGCCATTGAACGTAGCAGGATAGTAGGCGGTGAAATTCATCGTCTCCTTTTCCCATTTCAGGAACTTGCCGCCCTGTGGCTGCCATTCCTTGCCGTCATACTTATAAGTCACGGCATCCTGGCCATCAGCCTGGACGCTAATCTCATCATTTTCATTGAATTTCGCCTGCTCTTCAGCAGTACCCAGCGGATTGCTGCGGGTGAAGCCATCGGCAGATGCTTTACCTACTTGCGCCGTGATGTGCACGGCTTTAGAATCGCTATGGTATGCAGCGAGGAGGTCTTCTGACTCGGAGCAGGCTGTCAGCGCCAGAATGGCGGCTGCGCACCCCATCAATCGTTTCATGATCTTTATTGTCTTCATATTCTTGTCGTTTATCTTGTTATTATTTAATTCGGTTTCTTTCCTTTAATCGGTTTCCTTGTTTTCACCGTCACCATTTCCTTTGCCCCATGGAGCAACAGAGAAGGATACAGGCTGCACCTTGTCGTCTCCGGCTATCAGCTTGAGTGTATAGGCGGTGTTAGGAGCCAGCGTCAATCCTGCTTCATTATTATATACCCACTCATAGAGCTTGCCATCCACCTTGAAGCTGACAGTAAACTTTCCGCTCTCGATGGTTTGAGGAATCAGAATCGCCTCATAGGTAGCTGATGCCTTGGTGATATTTCCGTCTGCGTCCTTACTAAAAGCGGTTGCGCTGGTATGGAGCGGAGTGATAGGGGTTGGGTCACCGTATACATTATTTATGCCACCGGAAGCTAAATCTCCTGAAACCAATGAACCATCAATCTTTACATCCGTAATCTTCAGGTCTACATCTTTAGAGAACTCATATTCACTTCCCAGTTCGATGGTGAGGTTGATTTTACTCATAGCATGCTGTAAATTCACTGTGATACCTTTGTTAGTTGGAGTATACTTGGTGAATGGCATGTATAAGACGTCGGCTTCCTTCAGTTGGTCATCACTGGTTTGGTCTGTGGGAATAGTAATGGTTCCAAGGTTCGTAAAAGCTGTTACGTCAACTTTGTCATTCATGTTTGCCCATAGCATGGTGACCTCCTCGTCAGTTCCACCCTTAAGTGTCTCATCGGGTTTATAGGTTTTCCAGCTATCTCCAACCTTTTTTGCCCAAACCAGATAATTGTATTTGTCGTATCTATAGATGTCATGTTGGACCTCGAGTATAAACCCCGTAGGCTTGTCAGCATCAGAATATCCCGCACGTGTTGTTGGCTCATCCACGCTAACGTTGAGCTTGATAGGAGTATCTGCCAGGTAGTCCTGGCTGATATAGTCTTCGTTGGTACAAGCCGTGAAGCTGAGTGCTGCAACAGCAAAAGCTAAAAAATGATGTTTCATACTTGTTAATAATTTTTATGTTTACAATTCGGTTCGTTAATTCATTTTTTCCCAGCCAGAGGGATGCGATAATCCCTATCTCGCCGTCATCGGAAATTCCACCGCTATGCAGAGCCTTTCTCCCTGCATCCGGAGCCTTTTCCCTCGCATCCGGAGCCTTTCTCCCGACATGCAGAGCCTTCCTCCCCGGCAGACAGAATGTCCTTTCATACCGCATATACAAAAAATAATTCAAACAGATAGTTTAATTCCTCTAAAAAATAGTTTCATTCCTATGATTTCGGTGTTTCATTGGGGGGAATGAAACTATTGGAATTAACATTTTATACATTTTTTAAAGTGAAAAAGGTAAAAAAGTGAAAAAGTAAAAAAGTAAAAAAATCCGTGAGATTCGTGAGATCCGTGTGGGAATTTAAAGGGGTAAAAAGGTAAAAAATCTGCGAATTGAAAATCGGCGGCCGAAGGGAAAGTCAAATCTGCGTGACTTGAAACATCAGGACTACGCAAAAAAAATCTGTGTGCATCTGTGAAATCTGTGGGACAAGAAACAACTCCCACAAACGTCGCAGATTTTTACCAATCCAAACCTGGGAATCTAAAACTTTTCCCCGAAATCTCTTGCAGATATGAAAATAAAGTCGTAACTTTGCGCTGTAGATTTTAAAACAGATGAAGCTCTAGCCATGCAGCGCTCCATCAGAACACATAGCGCCATCCATCGGTATCCCTGATACAACAAAAAAGGGTCTATACGCCACCCGTTCATCGTGGCATATAGACCCTTTTTCTGCGTTTTTTTATTTTTTCCCCTTTTTTTTCAACTTTATTTCTCATTATTCTCGTATTTCTCGTTAACCCTAAATAGCACCGCGCAAATGTTGTATCTTTGCATTGTCAATCAAGAGAGATTGACTGGAGTTAATTCACTAAATTAATAATCACTAAAAAATTTTGTTATGTTGTTGTTCAAATTAGTTAAGTGTACCAACAGCCTCATCAAGAAGGCGTTCGGCAAGTTTTATGCAAGACCTGTTGTGACCCACACCATCGGCATCGCCGAACTGGCAGAGCACATGGCTTCTCACAACACCCCTTTCTCGGCCGGTACCATCAGAGGTATCCTCACCGACATGGTGGTCTGCGTAAGAGAGCTGGTCATGCAGAACGTAGCGGTCAAGATTGAGAACCTCGCAATTTTCAGCATCGGTATCCGACCAAAGAAGGGAGCCGACAGCGAGGAGGAATTCAGCGTGGCTAACCACATTGACGGAGTGAGACTCCGTGCCCGCGCCACGGGTAAGTTCTCCAACAACCAGCTTGACCTGGAGGCTACGCTCAAGAATGTGAAGGAGCTTACCAAGAAGAAGGGCAAGACTTCTGATACAGGATCAGATACGGGTTCAGGCACCGGATCAGATACGGGTTCGGATACCGGAAATCAAGGGGCAGGCTCGGACACCGGAAATCAAGGATCAGGCTCGGACACTGATTCCGGTCAGATGGGCCTCTAGAGAAAGAAGAGAACTAAAAGAAGAGACTCGCGCTAAATAATATTCATACGTCAAACCACGGTTAGATAATCCGGCGAAGGGATGCGGCAGGAGCATTCCGATGGTAAACAGAGGGGACATCATTCTGTCCTGACAAGTCCAGACATTTTCATCACCATGTACGGGTGCTTGGGCATTTCCTTCGCTTGGGTTATCAACCCTTTTAAACCACTAAAAAAAATGAAAAAGATTAATTGGAAAACTGTCATCAACTTCATCATCACTGTTCTTACTGCCATCGTAAGCTCTTTCTTTGTAGCCAGCTGCAATTAGAACTAAATTAACCACTAAAAAAAGGAAAACTAAATTAACCACTAAAAAACTCTGTGATTATGCAGAACAGTAGAAAAATCTCATTGATTGTGGTACATTGCAGTGCCACACGTGTTAACCGGAACTTCACGGTAGAAGATCTGGAAGCAAGCCACCGGGCTCGCGGTTTTTCAGGAATAGGTTATCACTTCTACATCACCAAGGACGGGGTTATCTATCCCTGCCGTCCGGAGAACAAGATCGGTGCCCATGCCCGCCACTACAATGCCCATTCCATCGGGGTTTGCTATGAGGGCGGACTGGACGAGAACGGGCACCCTGCCGATACCCGAACCCCGGCACAGAAGGACTCGCTGAAGACGCTCCTCAAGAGTCTGATTCTCAGCTATCCTGATGCCAGGATTCTGGGGCATCGCGATCTGCCTTACGTCAGAAAGGAATGTCCTTGCTTCGACGTCAAGGCATGGCTGGCGCAGGAATCCATTATCTGATGGTTGCGCCGAAATACTTCACGAACCTGATCTTCTTGCCATCCATGCGGGCTGGCTTCTTCCACTCGCCACCCAGGATGTGGACGGTAGTCTTCTTGCCTGCCGGAATGGCATCAACAGCCTCCTGCAGCGTGAAGAAATCACCTCTACCCTCCTGGGATACCACATGGTCGAAATGGCGGACGTGTTTCTTCAATGCCGGAACCTGCCTGCCTATCTCATCAGCCAAAGCGTTGGCTACGATGCGGGCTCCATAGATGTTGTAATGGGTGTTGTCTTTCTTGCCAGCGGGAACCTGTGGGTTCTCGCCTGGCAGGAACCACATGTGAAGCTTGCGGCTGCCCTCGATGCCCATGCTGGTCTCGATGTCGTGGGTAACCTTGGTGGCATCAACGAAAGGAACGTTCAATGCCTTTGCCACATGACGAGGTGCTACGACATAGGCTCCATGAGTATCTATCAGGGTATCGCTGTTGATGAGCTCCTTGCCGTCATACTTCTTGTTGCGCAGCTTCTCATCATCATCATTCTTCAATTCTCCGGAATAATAGCAACGGCGCACTACGGCATTGAAAAGTACCGGAATACCGCCCTTGGCACGGGTCTCGTTCACATACTTGGCGAGATTGGCATCAAAGGTGGAACCCGGATCGGTATGACGGTCTGGCTTCGGCTTTTCGTCGTTATGTCCGAACTGGATGAAGACATAATCGCCCGGCTTGATCTTGTCCAATACCTTCTGCCAGCGGCCCTCGTTGAGGAAGCTCAGGGAAGAGCGACCGTTGACGGCATGATTGTCTACGATGATCTTGTCATCGAAACAACCCTGCAGAACCATACCCCAGCCTCGCTCAGGACTAGTCTTGTAATTGCTTTTTTCGGCTGCGGTAGAATCACCTATCACAAAGATGGTGGTGGTCTTCGTGCTGGATGTCATCAGGAAAGCCAACAGGAAGACGCATAAAATTGCCTTTATTTTCTTCATTGTTTTGTAGTTTAAGAATTTGTCATTACAGAATATAAAAAACTCGCCCTGCCATACCATATATTCACATACACAAGCATGAGAGGACGAGAACTAAACTTTTAAAAACTTATTTCTTTACAGCAGCAATCAGCTCCTCGGTAGAAACCAAGGTCTGTTCACCGCTTTCCATATTCTTCAATGTAACCTTGCCCTGAGCCATCTCGTTTTCGCCTGCAAGCACTACGAACGGAATGTTCTTGGCATTGGCATAGCTCATCTGCTTCTTCATCTTCGCCTTATCAGGGAAAATCTCTGTACGGATGCCGGCTGCACGGGCTGCACTGACGACAGGCAGGCAGTAGGCAGTCTCCTTCTCACCGAAATTGATGAAGAGCACCTGGGTGGTATTCACTGCCTCCTTAGGATAGAGATCGAGCGCATTCAGCACATCATAGATACGGTCGGCACCAAAACTGATACCTACACCACTCAAGCCAGGAAGACCGAAGATGCCGGTAAGGTTGTCGTAACGGCCACCACCGGTGATACTGCCCATAGGAGTATCGAGCGCCTTCACCTCAAAAATGGCTCCGGTATAATAGTTCAAGCCACGAGCCAGTGTAAGGTCGAGCTCTATCTCGTTCTGCAAGCCTACAGCCTTCAAGGTATCGAGGATAAACTTGGTTTCCTCTACTCCCTTCAAGCCCACTTCCGAGCCTTCGAGAACCTTAGAAATCACTTCAAGCTTCTCATCGTTTGTACCTGACAGAGAGATGATTGGCTGCAACTTCTCGATAGCTTCTTCAGAAATACCATCCTGACGAAGTTCCTCGTTAACATTGTCGAGACCAATCTTGTCGAGCTTGTCGATAGCCACGGTGATGTCTACAATCTTCTCAGCCTCACCGATAACCTCAGCGATACCAGTCAGAATCTTGCGGTTGTTGATCTTGATGCATACGCGCACACCAAACTTGGTGAAGACGGTATCCACAATCTGCATCAGCTCTACCTCATTGAGAAGAGAATCAGAGCCAACCACATCGGCATCACACTGATAGAACTCACGGTAACGACCCTTCTGAGGGCGGTCAGCACGCCATACCGGCTGAATCTGATAACGCTTGAAAGGCATCTGGAGTTCTTCACGATGCTGGACAACGTAACGGGCAAAAGGTACAGTCAAGTCGTAGCGAAGTCCCTTTTCGCAGAGCTTGGCAGCCAACTTGAGCGATCCGAGCGAATGAATGTCCTCATCGCTCACCTTGTTCATATAGTCTCCTGAATTCAAAATCTTAAAGAGCAGCTTGTCGCCCTCCTCACCATATTTTCCCATCAGAGTCTGAAGGGTCTCCATGGCAGGAGTCTCAATCTGCTGGAATCCGTAAAGGGCATATACGTCCTTGATGGTATTGAAGATGTAGTTACGCTTCGCCATCTCTACAGGACCAAAATCTCTCGTGCCCTTTGGTATACTTGGTTTCTGAGCCATTTATTAATGTTTATTGTTTAATGTTTAGTGATTAATGTTCAGCGCAATGTTAACCCCTCAAAGTAAACATTAATCACTAAACATTAATCACTATAAAATTATTTACGTACGATAGTCTGAGCACGGTCTGGACCAATTGAGATGATGCCGATCTTGGTCTCGAGGAACTCCTCTACGAATGCAATGTAGTCCTTGAACTCCTGTGGGAACTGATCCTCAGAAGTGAACTGGGTCATATCTGTCTTCCAGCCCTTGAACTCCTTGTATACAGGCTCTACATCATCAATTTCGTAAGGGAAATCGGTGGTAACAGAACCGTCCTTCAACTTATATGCTACGCAAGCCTTGATGGTATCGAAGCCATCGAGCACGTCGCTCTTCATCATGATGAGCTCAGTAACACCGTTCACCATCACAGAATACTTGAGCTGTACGAGGTCGCACCAGCCGCAACGACGCTCACGTCCGGTAACAGCACCATACTCATGACCGAGGTCACGGATCTTGGCACCCGTCTCGTCGAAGAGCTCTGTAGGGAATGGACCTGAACCAACACGGGTACAGTAAGCCTTCATGATACCATAAACATTACCGATGCGGTTAGGACCGATACCCAGACCGATGCAGGCACCCGCACAGATGGTATTGGAAGAAGTAACGAAAGGATAAGAACCGAAGTCAACATCGAGCATAGTACCCTGAGCACCCTCGCAGAGGATATCCTTGCCAGAACGGAGTACCTTGTTGATTTCTACCTCGCTATCGATGAGCTTGAACTGCTTCAAGTATTCGATGCCCTCCATCCAGGTCTTCTCAACCTCTGTGATATCGAAGTCGGTATAACCGAGGCTTGCGATGGTCTTGAGATGAGCAGCCTTATGAGCAGCATACTTCTCCTCGAAATTGTCGAGGATATCGCCAACGCGGAGACCGGTACGGCTCACCTTATCTGTATAAGTAGGACCGATACCCTTACCGGTAGTACCCACCTTGTTCTTACCCTTAGAAGCCTCGATAGCAGCATCGAGCACACGATGAGTAGGCATGATGAGATGAGCCTTCTTAGAGATGAAGAGACGACTCTTGAGGTCGTGACCGCTCTTCTCCAAATCCTTAGCTTCGCCCATGAAGAGGTCTGGAGCCAAGACTACGCCATTACCAATGATATTCACCTTACCACCCTGGAAGATACCAGAAGGGATAGAGCGGAGCACATACTTCTCGCCTTCGAACTCGAGGGTATGACCTGCGTTAGGACCACCCTGGAAACGAGCAATGACATCATACTTAGGGGTCAACACGTCAACCACCTTACCTTTACCTTCATCGCCCCACTGCAAACCCAGTAGGACATCTACTTTACCTGTGTTCATTTTATTATAATATAAAATTATTTAGACTTTTCATTCTTGTTGTTGCGGAGTCGCGTAATCTTAGCCTGGCAAGCACTGCACACGCCATAGATATATAGCACGAAGGCGTCCTTACGGAATCGCTGCAATTTGGTTTCGCTGATGGCAGCCTGCACCAGGGGTGCCTGCACCTCGGTAACTCTTCCGCATACGGTGCATACCTGATGCACATGGTTTTCGTTGCTGGAACTAACCTCATATTTGGTTCCATCCACCAGATTGTGTCTCACCACCAATCTCAACTCCAGGAAGAGATGGATGGTATTATAGAGCGTGGCTCTGCTGACTCTGAAATTCTTCTTCTCCAGAGCAGCCCCTAGCGCTTCTAGTGTGAAATGTCCTTTCATGCTGAAGACAGCATCAAGGATGGCATATCTTTCCGGGGTCTTGCGATGCTGGTTCGACTCCAAATACTGATCCAGGATTTCTCTTGCCTGGGCTTTCATTTTTTCACTCATATTTCTTCGTTAGTTACATAAAACGCACAAAGATAGTCATAATTTGCGATATGAGGAAAAATCAAATTTTAAAAAATCTAAATTGCCATACATTCTTCCACTTTTGAGCCTTTTCAGCTTTCATCCTGGCGATTCCAGCGACAAATCCGCTTACAGTCCATACGTATTTACATGCTGGCGATTTCCTCATAGATGCGCTGTACGGGAAGCCCCATGACATTGAAATAACTGCCCTTCAATCCGGTGCATCCGACATAGCCAATCCATTCCTGAATGCCGTAGGCTCCTGCCTTGTCGAATGGCTTGTAATGCGAGATGTAATAACTGATTTCGGCATCGCTGAGATGCTTGAACGTCACCTCGGTAATGACCGAGAAATGGCGCTGCTGGCTGCGGGTGGTCAAGCATACGCCTGTTACCACATGGTGGGTCTTGCCGCTCAGCATCCGGAGCATGCGCACGGCATCCTCCTCATCCTTCGGTTTTCCGAGAATCACGCCCTTGCCCTCCTGATCGTTCTGCTCATCAGCAGTTGGGGCAATCACTACGGTATCGGCTGTGAGAATAAGCGTCTGGACAGCCTCCTCACCTTGCTTTTCTGAAGCTTTTTCTGAAGGGTTCCCGGCTTGTTCTTCTGAAGCTTTTCCTGAAAGATCTTCATCAAGAAGTCCTCGATATGCCTCAGCCTTCTTACCGGAAATATATTCTGCTACCTCATAGGCATCAAGAGTTTCGGGATAGCTCTCGTCAATACCCTTGATTACCTTTACCTCGAAAGGTATATCCAATCCGGCTAGCAGTTCCTTGCGTCGTGGCGAATTACTCGCCAAAATAATCTTATAATTCATCTTACTTTGAACTTGAAACTTTGAACTTGAAACTTTGAACTTGAAACTTTGAACTTGGAACTTTGAACTTGGAACTTTGAACTTGGAACTTGGAACTTTGAACTTGGAACTTTATGATTAGTAAAGTTACTCAAGTTTCGCAAGTAAGCCCCACACGCCCTGAAAGGGCAGAAGCTCCTAGCC
>ERZ1034753.165-NODE-165-length-24414-cov-9.457572_pt1 | contig 24414 bp, 18 predicted proteins | sample MGYA00520702_ERZ1034753 | MGnify/ENA primary metagenome ERZ1034753 (study PRJEB33766, sample SAMN09781700) | gut metagenome | biome: gut microbiome | host: Homo sapiens | place: Madagascar | study: EMG produced TPA metagenomics assembly of the PRJNA485056 data set...
ATTAGCCGAAATGTCAAAAAACTATTGCAATCCACTTGTATAAGAGCTATATTAAAGATGCGAAAACGATTAAGTAAAAACTTCGAAAGACTTAAGTAACAAGACAACAGGTCATACATAATAAAGTCTGGAAGAAGTACCTGGAGGATTCAATGGTATCTTTAAAAACAATTGCCGAAAAGTGTGGAGTATCAACTGCCACTGTCAGTAAGGCGTTAAACGATCAAAAAGATATCAGTGAAGAGACAAAGAGTCGTATCCGGACAGTAGCAGAGCAATTAGGATATTTTCCGAATGCAGCAGCAAGATCACTTAAGACCAACCATTCATACAACCTCGGAGTTCTATTTGAAGAGGAAGCAGGAAGTGGTTTGCAGCATGAATATTTTTCAGGAGTATTAAATGGTCTGAAAGTCCAGGCAGAGAAGCAGGGTTATGACATTACATTTATCAATACCTGTTTTGAAAACCGGAAGATGTCTTATCTGGAACATTGCAAATACCGGAATTTTGAGGGCGTTGCAATTGTGTGTGCGGATTTTAACGACCCTGGTGTCATGGAACTGATGAATAGCGAAGTACCGGTTGTCACCATCGACTACCTGCATCACAGCTGCACGGCGGTCAGCTCGAACAACATTCAGGGCATGGAAGATCTGGTCAGATATATTTATTCTCAGGGACACAGGAGGATCGCTTACATCCACGGACAGCAAAATGGTTCGGCAGTTACCAAAGACCGGTTGACAAGTTTTTACCGGACAATGGATGAACTGAAGCTGGAAGTCCCGGATGAGTACATCCGCACAGCAGATTACCTGGAGACAAAGGAAGCGGCAAAACAGACGAAGGAACTTCTGAATCTGGAAAATCCGCCAACCTGTATCATTTATCCGGATGACACCGCACTGATCGGTGGAAGAAATGTCATTATGGAGATGGGACTTCGGATACCAAAAGACATTTCGGTAGCAGGATACGACGGAACAAGGATGTCACAGCTTTTGCATCCGAAGCTTACCACAATTAAGCAGGACACAGAAGAGATTGGCAGAGAGGCTGCAAAACGGCTGATCGGATTCATTGAAAAACCAAAAACAACTCTCATAGAGAGAGTCGTTATAGAAGGAATCCTCATACCGGGACAATCGGTAGGAAAGATTCCGGAACAAAAATAACAATGCAAACAAGGCGGAAGCCAAAAATTAAGGAGGAGGGTTTTCTATGAAAAAGAAAATCATTAGCGCATTATTATGTGCATCCATGGTAGCAACTATGGTAGCAGGATGTGGTGGATCATCAGACACAACATCCACAGACAACAGCAACTCAGGTGCAGCAGCACCGGCAACAGAATCTGGATCTGATGCAGCGGAGACAGATACAACAGGTGATGAGGGAAAAGTTCTTAACATTTATTGCTGGAATGAAGAGTTTAAGAGCCGTCTGACAGATCACTATCCTGGATATGAGGAAGTGGATGCTACATCAGGTAAGATTGGGGATGTTACCGTAAAATGGAATATCACACCAAACGATGACAACGCATATCAGAACAATCTGGATGCGACATTATTAAAACAGGAATCAGCAGCAGCTGATGACAAGATTGATTTATTCTTAGTAGAAGCAGATTACGCATTGAAATATGTTGATACAGATTACACAATGCCAGTCGCAGATCTTGGAATCACAGATGCAGATCTTGCAAATCAGTATCAGTATACAAAAGATATCGTTACAGATTCTAACGGCGTATTAAAAGGTGTTTCATGGCAGGGCTGCCCGGGTGTATTATTCTATAACCGTGATGCAGCAAAAGAGGTTCTTGGAACAGATGATCCTGACGAAGTTCAGAAATATGTTTCTGACTGGGATACATTCAATGATACAGCAGAAACAATGAAAGCTGCCGGATATAAGATGACATCTTCCGTCAATGATACTTACCGTGTATATTCTAACAACGTTACTTCTAAGTGGGTAGAAGATGGCAAGATCAATATTGATGATAACATTATGAAATGGGTATCTGACTCAAAAGAACTTTATGATGCAGGCGAGACAGAGACATATGAACTTTGGAGTGATGACTGGAAGAAAGGCTTCTATCCGGAAGGAAAAGTATTCTGCTACTTTGGACCAGCATGGTTCGTGAACTTCTCTATGGCAGCTGACACCGAAGGATCTATCGGTTACAACGGTGGATGGGGCGCTACACCAGGACCTCAGGGCTTCTATTGGGGCGGTACATGGATCTGTGGAGCAACAGGTACAGATAACGCAGGTCTCGTAAAAGATATCATCTTAAAGATGACAACAGATGAGACGATCATGAAAGATATCGTAGTAAAAGATGATGATTTCGTTAACAATAAACCAGCTATGGAAGCAATGGCAGCAGATACAAGCTACCAGAGTAAAGTATTAGGCGGACAGAACCCATTGTCTATGTACTGTGCAAGTGTAGAAAAACTTGATTTAAGCAACCTTTCTGCATACGATCAGGGATGTAACGAAGAGTTCCAGAACGCTATGAAGAACTACTTTGAAGGCAATGCTTCACTTGATGATGCACTTGACTTATTCTACAAAGCAGTTGTTGAGAAATATCCGGACTTAACATACTAAAATAATAAGCCGCGCCTGCCAGACCGGCGGGTGCGGCTATCTTTATATCTATCTCCGGACGGAGAGAAAGCAGTCAGCGGCGTAAAGCGCAGAGCTGACAGCAGATTTGCACAAAAAGATGTCCGTGAAGGGATGCTGTGAACTCTGTGAAAAATAAAAAGAAGGGGGCAAAGGCGTTATGAAGAAGAAAAGCAGTAAAGCAGTCAGATATAACAAATGGGGTTACATTTTTCTGATTCCTTTTATTCTGGTGTATGTTGTATTCCAGCTTATACCACTGTTTAATACCATTTATAACAGCTTTTTTGAAAATTATTTATCGGGTCTGACACAGATCGGACCAAACTTTGTGGGACTGGAGAACTACAAAACGCTGTTTACACAGGGCGATATCTGGATTTACGCAAAGAATACCATGATTTTATGGATCATGTGTTTTGTGCCACAGATTATTTTGTCATTACTGTTAGGTGCATGGTTTTCTGATGTGCGTTTGAAATTAAAAGGAAGCAGATTTTTCAAGACCGTGATCTATCTGCCAAACCTGATCATGGCATCCGCATTTTCCATGTTGTTTTTTACACTGTTCTCGGATGGTGGACCGATCAACTCGATTTTAATGCAGATCGGAATTATTTCAGAGCCATATAAGTTTCTGGCAAACACAGGAAGTGCGAGAGGACTGATCGCCCTTATGAACTGCCTGATGTGGTTTGGTAATACGACCATTCTTTTAATGGCAGGTATGATGGGTATCGATACTTCCCTATTTGAAGCGGCAGAAGTAGATGGAGCAACCTCCACACAGGTATTCTACAAAATCACATTACCGCTGCTCCGTCCGATTTTAGTATATGTTGTGATCACATCACTGATCGGTGGATTACAGTTATTTGATGTACCACAGATTTTGACTAATGGTACCGGTGATCCAATGAGATCGACCATGACTTTGATCATGTTCCTGAATAAACATCTGTACAGCAAGAACTACGGAATGGCTGGTGCAGTATCCGTAATCCTGTTCATCATCACCGCAATTTTAAGTCTTATTGTCTTTAAGGTAACTGGAAACGATAAGAGAAAAGCATGAGTAGAATAGAAAGGTGAGGTGTTATTATGAACGAAAATAAAAATCTGAAAAAAGGACTTGGAATCCATGCAAGAAGATTTATCGCTTATGTAGTCCTGATTCTTGTTACATTTGCCTGCCTGTTCTGGTTCTATGTGCTGTTCATTAATGCGACAAGATCGAACGGTGAACTGCAGGCCGGATTTACACCACTGCCAAGCACACATCTGTTGGAAAACTGGAACAATCTGGTACACGGAACACTCCCGGTATGGCAGGGTATGATAAACAGTCTGATCGTATCGGTACTGTCAGCAGCGTTATGCACCTATTTTTCAACCATGACGGCTTACGCCATTCATGCATATGATTTTAAACTGAAAAAATATATCTATGCATTTATCTTAGCAGTTATGATGATCCCTACACAGGTAACTGCACTTGGATTTGTAAAATTAGTCGGTACATTACATATGGAAGATACATTCATTCCATTGATCGTGCCAACGATCGCTGCTCCGGTAACATTCTTTTACATGAAGCAGTATATGGAAAGTACATTGCCGGTATCTCTGATCGAGGCTGCCAGAATTGACGGCTCCGGTGAGTTCCATACATTTAACCAGATTGTCCTTCCATTGATGAAACCTGCCATTGCAGTACAGGCAATCTTTACATTCGTAAGCAGCTGGAATAATTATTTTGTACCGGCTTTGATCTTACACAATGACAAGAAAAAGACACTGCCAATCTTAATCGCACAGCTTCGTGCAGCAGACTGGCTGAAGTTTGATATGGGTCAGGTTTATGTGATGATCGCATTTTCCATCTTCCCAGTTATTATCATTTATCTGATCTTATCCAGACACATCGTACAGGGTGTTGCCCTCGGCAGTGTGAAAGGATAAATTAGAATATAGCTACAAATGAAAAAACCTTCCCTGAGAACCGCCGTGATTCCCCATATCACGGCGGTTCTTCTTTTGCGCAAAACTCAAACTACTAATTGCGCAAATTATTTCAATCATAAACCACGCAAAAACAATCGGACTTGTAAAAAGTGCATAAAAACAAAAATAAAATATTAGCATTAGTGTCAATTGTCAATAAAAAGTGCCAGCGCTACACTCAAAATACGAACAACCGATTGCGCAAATAGAAATGAAAATGACATAGGAGAATGTCACATTTCCTAAGTGCAGTCAGGGAGAAAGTAATGGGAGGGAAACAATGAGAAAGGTATTTTGGAAAAGGACAGCAGCATCCGCTATGGCAGCAGCACTTGTTCTGACCGGAGTGAATACGTCGGGAATCGGCGTGGAGGCGAAAGCGGAAACGGTTAATTTGTTTACGGATGGAGATTTAGGAGACGATGGCAGTGATTTCTGGTCAGATGACAGAGTATGGTATTTTACAGATGACACATGGAATGCAGTAAGTGAAATAAAATATGATCAGTATGCTGGAAATGGGACAGACAGCGGACTTGGCATCTATTATGGAAATGCGGACGGAACTGTTGGAATGTATCAGACGGTGGCATCTATAGAAGCAGGAACCTATGAGCTGACAGGAGATGTAAAAGAAACAAATGGAAAAGGTGGAACAGTCAAAGGTTTTTATGGTTCAGAAGAAAAAGAGACAGCAGAGAGTGCGGAGATAACAAATGACTTTGGACAGTTTCAGTTCACTTTCACGGTAGACGAAGCAGAAGAAAAGGATGAATCGGACAATAAGGATGAATCCGACAACACAGACGATTCCCAAAACAAAACTGACATTGACGCATCCACAATTGACGATGCAACAAAATTAATCGAAAACGGAGATTTTGAATCTGGTGATACCACAGGCTGGACGATTACCATGCCAGATGCAGACGGTAATACAGTAGGATATATAGTTAAAGCAAATAGTGGAATGTCAAATAATATCAGCAAGTATTTTGATTTCTGGAATAATAACAGTGATGCTGTAGACTTCTCCATGAGCCAGACGATCAACGCAGTTCCGGCTGGTACTTATAAAGTGGTATTCCGTCAGGATGGAAAGGAAAATATGACTTCAGGACTTTCCATCAGGGTTGCAGGCATAGAAAAAGAACTTGATGCAACTGCAGCATGGAACAATTGGGCATCACAGGAATCCGAACCGTTTGTTTTGGAGGAAGAAGCAGATGTTACGATAGAGATCAGTGGAACCGTAGCAGCAGGTTACTGGGGAGATATCGATGATATTGTCCTCTACCGTGATGGCGCGCTTGAGACAGAGGACGACACCGAGATTGTGGACACCGGTGCAGACGGCATTTTCGTGGAAAAAGTAAAAGGACTTTCCGATGACTTCATCAAGGGTGTGGATGTATCTTCATATGTCAGCCTTGTGGAGAGCGGCGTGAAATTCAAAGACTGGAATGGAAATGAAATCTCAGACCAGCAGTTTTTTGATCAGTTACAGGAAGCAGGAGTGAACTATATCCGAATCCGTGTATGGAACGATCCTTATGATGCAGATGGAAATGGCTACGGCGGTGGAAACAATGATCTGGAAAAAGCAAAGAAAATCGGAAAATGGGCAACAGATGCAGGAATGAAAGTGCTGATCGATTTCCATTATTCTGATTTCTGGGCTGATCCGGGAAAACAGAAGGCACCGAAAGCGTGGGCAGATTACACCATTGATGAAAAAGTAACAGCAGTATCGGAATTTACCACAAACAGCCTGAAAGATTTAAAAGCGGCAGGCGTGGATGTTGGAATGATCCAGGTCGGAAATGAGACAAACAACGGTGTCTGCGGTGAAAAAACGTGGGAAAATATGTGCAAAATTTTCAATGCAGGAGCGACCGCAGCACACGAATTTGACAGCAATATTTTAGTGGCAGTGCATTTTGCAAACCCAGAAAAGGGAAATTATCCGACATATGCGAAAAATCTGGATACTTACGGTGTGGACTATGATGTGTTTGCATCTTCCTATTATCCATACTGGCACGGTGCTCTAAGCAATCTCACCAGTGTTCTGAAAAATGTTGCGGATACTTATGGCAAAAAAGTAATGGTGGCAGAGACTTCCTGGGCAACTACGTTAGAAGATGGAGACGGACATGAAAATACAGTCCGTGAAGGAACTAACGATGTTGTGACTGCGATTGATGAAGCTTTTTCCGTGCAGGGACAGGCAAATGAGATCCGCAGTGTCATTCAGGCAGTGGCAAATGTAGGCGATGCAGGAATCGGCGTCTTTTACTGGGAACCAGCGTGGATTCCGGTCAGTGTTTATGATGATGAGGCAGACAACGCAGAGGAGGTTCTTGCAGCAAACAAAGCAGCATGGGAAACATACGGTTCCGGCTGGGCAGCAAGCTACGCCAAAGAATATGACGCAGACGATGCAGGAAAATGGTATGGCGGTTCTGCAGTCGACAATCAGGGGTTATTTGATTTTACAGGAAAACCGCTTGCATCTTTGAATGTATTCAAATATGTCAATACAGGTGCAACCACAACAAAAAGAATGGATTCGGTTGTGACACCGGATCAGGTAGTCGTAGGTTTTGGGGAGGATATTCAGACAGCACTGCCGGAGACCGTTACCGTCACATACAATGACAAGACAACCGGAACAGCTTCTGTGACATGGAATACAGAGGATATCGCGGCAATTCAGGGCTTTGGTGATTTCTCGGTACGCGGCGTGGCACAGTATACAGATGGCAATGGAACAACTTCTGTTTTGGATACAACCTGCAGCGTAGCTGTTTTGCCGGAGAATTTACTTTTACAGGGTGGATTTGAGGAAGGAAGCGACGCATGGACAATTGCAGGAAAAGGTGTTGACGGAAAACTTACCGACGATCCGAGAACAGGAAAACAGGCATTGCATTATTATTCTGGAAATGCAGTGGACTTTACCGTTTTACAGACGATTACAGCAGAAAAAGCAGGACTTTATAACGCATATCTTTATATACAGGGAAGCTCCGATTCAACAGTAGAACTGACCTTGAGAAATGAGACAGAGGGAACAGCCAAAACGGATGATGCGGCTTGCGAAGGCTGGTAATTCTGGCAGCGACAATAACAACAGCAATAACAATAGTAACAACGGCGCAAATGACAGCGCAGCCAGTGACAGTGCGAACAACAGTGCAGATGGTAACAACACAACTGTGACAGGAACTGTCACAGACACAACCAAGTCTGATACCAATAAGACTGAGACCGCAAAAGAAAAAATTGTGATCCCGGATAAAGCAGTGGAGACAAATAACAAGGCGGAAGCAGGAACAGCAAAAACAGAGTTGAAAACAAGTGGACAGTCCCTTGCAGAGGCGCTTTTGACAGAAGAAGAACTTGCACTTGTGAAAGCAGGGACAAAGATCAATGTCGAGATGGACGCAAAAGACATCAGCGATACTGTAAGCAGAGAAGACAAGAAGTTAGTAGAGCAGAAACTGGAAAACTATGAAGTCGGAACTTATCTGGATATTACGTTATTTAAACAGATAGGAGACAACGGAAGTACACAGGTGACAGAGACCAACGGAGCAATTGAGATCACAATTCAGATTTCGGATGCACTTTTAAATATAGATGCTTCCATCAACAGGGTATATAAGATCATCCGTATCCATGATGGAGCAGCAGAGGTGTTAGACGGAACATTCGAGAATGGATATTTCACATTTGCAACCGACAAATTTTCTGTATATGCATTGGTTTATCAGGATGTAGACAGCACCGGAACCGTGCTCACAGCTCCAAAGACAGGGGATGACTGGAACCCGGCGGACGCTTATCTGTTGCTGATGATGGGCTGTGTGATACTGACAGCCGCCTGCAGACGCAGAAAAAGCTTTAAATATTAAAAAAACATCATAATAATTGCCTGAAATAATCAAACATAAGCTCTTTCTTTCCTATTATAAGTATGTTATAATAAACGCAGATTTTGGAAAAAGAAATGGTTGAGAAGTGAATCTGCACAATCCTTTCAGAACGGAGGAAGACATGACAGAAGGCGGTTTTTTAGTTTTCATGGGAATTTTATTACTTTTGGTTGTCATCGTTGTTGTGATAGCGGTTGTTTCATCTGTGGCAGGTGCGGCAGCAGCAATCGTTGATGATGAAGACAGCGAAGATGAATAGAACAGGGTGAGAACAGAATAGTGGGGCGGTACTTTTGTGCCAGTCCCCTTTTTGCAGGTCTTATGGATACTGCGAAATGTCCCGAGATCGAATCATAAGAAAGGAGACAGAGATTATAATGCAGTTACTTACATTTTTGTTAAATGGAGTGAAGTTTGGTATTCCTGTCAATGATGTGGAATCCATTGAAACAAGAATGAATGTGGTGAATATTCCAAATTCACTGCCACAGGTTCATGGGATCATGAATCTGCACGGAGAAGTTATTGCAGTGTACAGTCTGGCAGAACAGTTTCATTATCCGGAACAGGAAATCAACAATATCATCGTTGCATCCATGAATGGTACAAAGATTGGGCTTGAGGTTGGAAACGTGGATGAGATTATTGATGTCCCGGATGAGAAGGTTATTTCCATGCCAGTCATTATGAAAGCAGTAGAAAATTGTTTTGATGAGGTTGCTTCCTATGCAAAAGAACTGATCGTTCTGATCGAGGTATCAAAGCTGATGCCGGAAGCAGAGCAGCAGGCAATACAGAAACTGGTAGAACAACAGTCATAAACAAAAAAGAGTAAAGCCTCTGTTATTATATATTGGAAAGATACAGTCTCGTGGGATGGAGTACCGATAGGTACTCCATTTTTGCGTAAATAGGAAATTTTGTTCCATTTCTAAAATAATTCTAAATTCTGTCCGATTTTCCTTGCATTTTGATGAGAGAGGAGTAAACTGATTTTTGCCGACCGACCGGTCGGTTTTGGCTTGCGGGAATGCAATAGCCAATCAGACATATAATTTTTCAGGAGGAACGAGAATGATCCCGAAGTATAGTGTAAAACGTCCATACACAGTATTAGTGGCTGTTGTACTGGTGATCGTTTTAGGAGTTGTTTCACTGACGAGAATGACAACAGATCTGCTGCCGGCAATGAATCTGCCATATGTGATCGTTGTCACGACAGATGTGGGAGCAAGCCCGGAGGAAGTGGAAAAGGATGTGACATCGCCAATCGAAGCGGCAATGGCAACGACTTCCAATATTAATAACGTAAGTTCCATGTCCTATGATAACTATTCTATGGTTATTTTGGAGTATGAACAGAGCACGAACATGGATTCTGCTATGATTGAGATTCAGCAGCGGCTGGATCAGTTGACCGGACAGTTCCCGGATTCAGCGGGCTCACCGATCATTATGCAGATCGATCCGGATATGATGCCGGTCATGATCGCATCTGCGGATGTGGATGGTATGGATCAGGCAGAGATATCTAATTATGTAGATAATGAATTATTACCGCTGCTTGAGAGTATCGAGGGTGTGGCATCTGTGACGGCAACAGGTGTGCTGGATACGGACCTTCAGGTAACCATGAATCAGGAAAAAATAGATGCTTTAAACGAACAGATTTTAAGCAAAATAGATGCCCAGTTTACAGATGCACAGGCAGAGTTAGATAAGGCATCTTCCCAGATCGACAGTGGGAAAAAGAAGCTTTCCGATAGTGAAAAAGAGATGGGAAGCCAACTTGGAGCAGGTGAAAATGAGATCATTAATAATAAAATCCAACTGTTTAACACCGAAGCAGATCTGACCATACAATTATCAGATCTTCAGAAATCACAGTCGTCCATGGATGGTGCAATCAAGTCGTTACAGTCAGCTTATGATGGAGCAACACAGTTACAGAGCGCGATTGACGGTTTACAGAAAGCAAAAGACGGTGTCAGCCAGGCGAAGAGTGGGGCAAAGCAGTTATATCAGGCGCACGATGGTGTAATGGCAATTTTAACAGCAAAAAATCCAATGACAGGTGCAGACATGACAGTGGAGGAAGCGCTTGCAGCAGCGGTTCAATATGGTCAGATGACACAGGAACAGGCGAATCAGTTGAAAACAGTGATTTCAACTTTACAGGCAGATCCTAAAATGTTAGAAGCATATAAAAATGCGGCCAGCGAATCCGATTTCGTTGCATACATGGAATCCACAGCCATTGCCCGGATCAATGCACAGGCAGGAACTTCCTATACAAGTGAGAGTGACATTGCCAGCCAGATCGTGACCTTACAGTCCAAACTGGACGACATCAATGTGATGCTGATGAATCAGGCATCCTCTTTTGCAGATGCAGGCGTGACATTGACTTCTTACAAAGACATTCCTGCTGCAATCTCAAAATTAAGTGAGAGCAAGACACAGATTGCGGCGGGAATCGCGACAATCGAGTCCGCCCAGACACAGGTGGCAGACGGTAAAACATCTTTAGATGACGCATTAGTGACTTTAAATGAATCCCAGATAGCCGGTATTATGGAGATGAGCAAGGGATATGCGGATCTTGCTGTTGCAGCAAATAAGATCGAAGAGGGGCAGAGCCAGTTAGATGATGCAAAAGAACAGGCAAAAGATTCAGCGGATCTGAACACGATCCTCACAATGGATACCTTAAAAAATCTTCTGACAGCGCAGAACTTCTCCATGCCGGCAGGTTATGTGACAGAGGGGAACGAGCAGTATCTGGTGCGGGTAGGAGATGAGGTGACATCCAAAGCAGATCTTGAAAATCTCGTTCTGATGGATCTTGGTATGGATGGTATCGAACCGGTCAGACTGTTGGATGTGGCAGACATCGAGTACATTGACAACTCCGGTGATTCTTATTCGAAAGTGAATGGCAATGCAGCCGTTATGCTTTCCATTGAAAAGCAGACCGGATATTCCACCGGAGATGTCACAGACAGACTGTTGGAAAAATTTGACAGTCTGGAAAAAGAAAATACAGCGTTACATTTGAGCGTTCTCATGAATCAGGGGATTTACATTGACATGATCGTGAAATCAGTCGTAGAAAACATGATCGTGGGAGCCATCCTTGCAATTATTGTATTGTTATTATTCTTAAAAGATATCAAACCTACGCTTGTAATAGCATGCTCGATTCCGCTCAGTGTTGTTTTTGCAGTGGTACTGATGTACTTTACGCATATTACGTTAAACATCATTTCCCTGTCGGGTCTGGCACTCGGAATTGGTATGTTGGTGGATAACTCCATTGTCGTGATCGAGAATATCTATCGATTGCGCGGGGAGGGATATTCCATCCGGAAAGCATCCGTGGAAGGCGCTTCACAGGTGACAGGGGCGATCATAGCATCCACACTTACAACCATCTGTGTATTTGCACCGATTATTTTTACAGAGGGTATCACAAGACAGTTATTTGTGGATATTGCGCTGACAATTGCATTTACGCTTGCAGCGAGTCTTCTCGTGGCATTGACTTTCGTGCCGATGATGGCAGCAGGATTATTAAAAAATACAAAAGAGATCAGGCATAATCTCTTTGATAAAGTAAAAGATTTTTATGGAAAAATTTTAGCGGTATGTCTGCGTTTCAAACCAATCGTATTTATCGCAGTGATCGTATTGCTTGGAACAAGTGTTGTGGCAGCATTCTCCAGAGGATATTCTTTCATGGATATGAACATGGAGACAAACCAGATCAGTGCGACAATTTCGGCAAAAGAGGATCAGACACTAACGTTTGGCGAACTGACAGAAATGGCAGATGAAGTCGTGGAAAAAGCAATGACGATCAATGGCATTGAGACCATTGGTGCCATGGCAGGTGGAAGTGCTCTTTCCATGATGGGAAGCAGTTCTACAGACAGTATTTCCATGTATATGATTCTGGATGAAGAATCTGAAGTGAGCAGTGCAGATGTAATCGAACAGTTGGATGAACTGACCAAAGACATGGACTGCGAAGTTACAACAGACACCTCTGCTTCTGATATGACATCACTTATGGGAAGTGGACTGACGATCAATGTAAAAGGAAATAATCTTGACAAACTGCAGGAACTTGCAGGCGAGGTTGCAAAAGTCGTAGAGAACACCGAGGGAACTGTGGATGTGGATGATGGACTTGCCAATACGACACCGTCTTTCACCATTTCTGTAGACAAGGAAAAAGCTGCGAAATATGGCATGACCGTTGCACAGGTATTCCAGCTTGTTTATGGGGAGATGGCATCCTCAACATCTGCAACGACAATCTCTACCGATGTAAATGATTATCAGGTTTATGTACAGAGCGAGGAGCAGTTCAATGTTACATTGGATGATATCAAAAACCTGACCTTTACCTATACAGACAGAGAAGGAAACGAGACAGAAGTAGAGCTTTCTGATATTGCACAGTTTGAGGAAGGTTACACATTAGGAACGATTAACCGTGATGCGCAGACCAGATATATCAGTGTGACCGCAGGAGTGGATGATGACCATAATGTCAGTCTGCTGAGTAATGAGATCCAGAAAGAGTTAGATAAGATCGATCTGCCGGAAGGATACTCCATTGAGATGGCAGGTGAGGATGAGATGATCGCAGATGCGATGAATCAGTTGTATCTGATGCTTCTTTTGGCGGTAATCTTCATTTACCTGGTCATGGTAGCACAGTTCCAGTCGCTGTTGTCGCCGTTTATCATTATGTTTACGATTCCGCTGGCATTTACAGGTGGTCTGTTCGCACTTTACTTTACCGGCAATGAAGTCAGCGTTGTGGCAATGATCGGATTTGTCATGCTTGCCGGAATTATCGTAAATAACGGTATCGTTATGGTAGACTTTATCAACCAGCTCCGCCGTGGCGGAATGAAGAAAAAAGATGCCATTATCGAATCAGGAAAAACGAGACTCCGTCCGATCCTTATGACCGCACTCACCACGATCCTGTCCATGTCCACGATGGCAGTCGGACTTGGAGAAGGTTCAGAAATGATGCAGCCAATGGCAATCGTAACGGTTGGCGGTTTGTTATATGGCACATTGTTAACTTTGATCGTTGTTCCATGTATTTATGATGCATTTAACCGTAATAAGAGCATGGTCGAGGAGGACTTATAATGGATGAGCAGAAACTGATACAGGATCCACCACCGAAAGTACTTGCCATGTATCAGGCAGTCATTGAGTTCATTAATGAAGGCTGTGATATCAACACTTTAAAAGTAGCTGATATCACAGGCCGGGCAGGCATTGGAAAAGGAACGGCATACGAATATTTTTCTTCAAAGGAAGAGATAATCTCTTCTGCAATTTTATATTATGTGAAAGTGTGCTTTGAAAAACTGCAGGTAATTTCTACAGATAACAGAACGTTTCAACAGAAAATTAACGAGATCATGGATTTTATTGATGAGCATGTAAAAGAAAAGCAGGGTGTCTTTTTTCTGATAAAAATGGTTTTGGAATCATACGAGATACCAAAGAATCTGAAAGATGAGTATGAGCGTATGAAACAGCAGTGCTGTGATAAGGAGAAAAACGAGATTATCGACTGCATTGTGGAGGAGGGTGTCCGCGAAGGTCTGATCCGAGAGGAGAATGTTTTTCTGCGGAGAGCCGCGGTCGAAACCCAGCTTTCGGTCTATTTTATGTACCGCATCGCAGCAGAGAAAAAAATGGAGCTTGACCTGGAGGCAGATTCTTTGAGAGAATATATCTATCAGAATATATTGAAATTGTTAGAGTAGAAAGAAGGAAGTTTTATGTTGACACTATTATTTGTTGTGCTGCTGTTGACTATTTTCGGCAAACTGTTAATCTTTGCGATTAAGGCAGCGTGGGGAATCACAAAGATTCTGCTGAACATTGTATTGCTGCCACTCATCATTATTGGAATGTTTGCAGGTGGTCTTACATATCTGGCACTGATCGTGCTTGCAATCGTGGGATTGGTTTCATTGATTAAGGGGCATAATTAAAACAAAGAGTTAATGCACAGTTGCTATTTTTTTTGATATGTGTCATACTGTACAAAGAAGTAGCGACGCATACGACGCAAGTGCGAGGTGAGATTATGATTAATAGAGATTTATATCTGCAAAAATTAATTCATAATATGTGGAATCTATTGTACTTGATAACACAAATGAAAAATTTTATCTTTTTGTTGATGAAGTTCAGCTTACAACCAAGGTGACGGATCATGAGAATGGTAATATTGATGTTACCATTTATGATATGCTGAATGAACTGAAATCATACAAAAACCTTGATGTATATGTTACTGGCAGTAACTCTAAAGGACTGTCCAATGATATCGCTACAGAATTTCGTGGGAGAGCAACCCAGATTCATGTATTCCCAATGTCTTTTCAGGAATATTACTCATTTGTTGGTGGAGATGAAAGAAAAGCTTTGGATAACTATATGCTATATGGTGGTATGCCAAAAGTTTTGACTATTACTGATGAAGTAGAAAAGAAGGGATATTTGACATCGTTATACAGTGAACTTTATGTCAAAGATATTATTGAGAGAAACAGAATAGAACGTGAAGATATTTTAAATGATATTTTGAATTTTCTTGCATCTCAGATTGGTTCACTTACAAATCCTACGAATATTGCCAATTCTATAACAAGTATAAAGAATGAAAAAATAACAGCATCAATGGTATCAAATTATGTAAAATACATTATAGATTCATTCCTTATTTCTGAGGCAAAGAGGTTTGATGTTAAGGGCAAGACATATTTCAAATATCCATACAAATATTACTATACGGACATAGGACTTAGAAATGCACGTCTTAACTTTAGGCAATATGATCCCGGTCATATTATGGAAAATATTATATACAATGACTTATTGAGACGTGGATATAGTGTTGATGTAGGGGTTATATCGGATCGTACAGGAGGAAAAAATCTACAGAGAGAAATTGACTTTGTTGTAAATCAGGCAGATAAGAAAATATACATTCAATCGGCATTCCGCATGGACGACGAGAGGAAAGAAACATCGGAACTTGCATCGTTGATGCTTACGAAAGATTTCTTTAAAAAAGTAGTTGTTAGAATGGATATATCACACAATTATTATGATGATGACGGTATTTTTCATTGCAATCTGATTGATTTCTTATTAGGTAAAGTAGAATTGTTCTAAAAGTTAACATAGAAATGGTATATTAGGATATTATCATGTTACTGTTCACTCAGCACCTGAACACCATGCTGTTCAGGTGCGTATGAACGTGATGTGGGTGTGAGCAGCCCTCTTTTGCGAAGCAAAATTTTATATGGGGCTGCGAAGTTACAGTTCGCAGGGTAACCTGTGAACTGTAACATTATCATAAATGGTTCAAAAAATGTAAATAAAAATCAGTTGACAAATACCGCAATAGATTTTATCATGAAAAAAGATATAAAAAGGTGATGAGAAAGAGGAGTACACACAGACAACTGAAAGAGAATGACATTCACCGGCTGAGAGATGTCACCAGAACATGTTGTGTGGAAGGTAGCTTTTGAACCGTCGCGCCGAACCGGAAGCCAGAAGATAAGAAGCTGGCGGAGCATAGCAACAGATATATGCACGAAGTAAGCGAGAACGATTTGTCCCCGTTACCGGACAGTGATTTCTTTTTCAATGGACAATGGAATTGAAAAATCGAATCAGCAGAGATATGTTGTTTTTACAACATAACAAAGGTGGTACCGCGTTGACACGCCCTTTGCATCCGTATGGATGTGAAGGGCTTCTTTATTTTTAAAAGAAAGGAAAAAGACAAATGAAGGAATTAGCAAAAACCTATGACCCGAAGGGCATTGAAGATCGCCTCTATAAGAAATGGGAAGATAACGGTTACTTCCATGCAGAAGCAGACCGCAGTAAGAAACCATTTACCATTGTGATGCCTCCACCAAATATTACAGGACAGCTTCACATGGGACATGCATTAGACAATACCATGCAGGATATTCTGATCCGATACAAGAGAATGCAGGGATACAATGCATTATGGCAGCCTGGAACAGACCATGCTTCTATTGCAACTGAAGTAAAAGTCATCCAGTCCTTAAAAGAAAAAGGAATCGACAAAGCAGAGCTTGGAAGAGACGGATTTTTAGAGAAATGCTGGGAGTGGAGAGAGGAATACGGAAGCCGTATCATCAATCAGTTAAAGAAACTGGGTTCTTCTGCTGACTGGCAGAGAGAACGTTTTACCATGGACAAAGGCTGTTCTGACGCTGTACAGGAAGTTTTTATTAAATTATATGAAAAAGGATATATCTACAAAGGTTCCCGTATCGTAAACTGGTGTCCGGTATGTAAGACATCTATTTCCGATGCAGAGGTAGAGCATGAAGAGCAGGATGGATTCTTCTGGCATATCAACTATCCGGTTGTTGGCGAGGAAGGAAGATTCGTTGAGATCGCAACAACAAGACCGGAGACTTTATTCGGAGATACTGCAGTTGCTGTGAATCCGGATGATGAGAGATACAAAGACATCGTTGGAAAAATGTTAAAGCTTCCAATGACAGACCGTGAGATTCCGGTCATTGCAGATCCGTATGTAGATAAAGAATTTGGAACCGGATGCGTAAAAATCACACCGGCACATGACCCGAACGACTTTGAAGTTGGAAAACGTCATAACTTGGAAGAGATCGTTGTCATCAATGATGATGCAACCATGAACAAATTAGCAGGAAAATACGAAGGCATGGATCGCTATGAGTGCAGAAAAGTACTTGTAAAAGATCTGGAAGATGCAGGACTTTTAGTAAAAGTTGTTCCTCATTCCCACAATGTAGGTACACATGACCGCTGTGGCACAACAGTTGAGCCAATGATCAAACAGCAGTGGTTCGTTAAGATGGATGAGATGATCAAACCGGCAGTTGAAGGAGTAAAAAATGGTGACATTCAGTTACTTCCAAAACGTATGGAGAAAACATACTTCAACTGGACAGATAACATCCGTGACTGGTGTATTTCCAGACAGTTATGGTGGGGACACAGAATCCCGGCATACTACTGTGATGAGTGTGGTGAGATGGTTGTTTCCAAAGAAGCACCTCATACATGTCCGAAATGCGGATGCACTCATATGACACAGGATCCGGATACCTTGGATACATGGTTCTCATCCGCATTATGGCCATTCTCCACACTCGGCTGGCCGGAAAAAACAGAAGATTTAGATTACTTCTATCCAAATGACGTTTTAGTTACCGGATACGATATTATCTTCTTCTGGGTAATCCGTATGATCTTCTCCGGTTATGAGCAGATGGGCAAAGCACCATTCCACACGGTATTATTCCACGGACTGGTTCGTGATTCCCAGGGACGCAAGATGAGTAAATCTCTCGGAAATGGTATCGACCCATTAGAGGTGATCGACAAATACGGCGCAGATGCACTCCGTCTGACACTGATCACAGGTAACGCACCGGGTAACGATATGCGTTTCTATTGGGAGAGAGTAGAGTCCTCCAGAAACTTTGCAAATAAAGTATGGAATGCTTCCCGTTTCATCATGATGAACTTGGAAGGCGCAGAAATCAAAACACCGGAACTTTCCGAGTTAAAAGCAGCAGATAAATGGATCTTATCCAGAGTTAATACGCTCGCAAAAGATGTGACAGAGAATATGGATAAATTCGAAATGGGTATCGCAGTACAGAAAGTTTACGATTTTATCTGGGATGAATTCTGTGACTGGTACATCGAGATCACAAAAGTCCGTACCTATAATAAAGAGAATGATCCGGCTTCTGCAAATGCAGCATTCTGGACATTAAAGACTGTATTAACAGAGGCATTGAAGTTGTTACATCCATTCATGCCATTCATCACAGAGGAGATTTTCTGCACACTGCATCCGGAAGAAGATACCGTTATGCTTGCAAAATGGCCGGAATACAAAGAAGAATGGAACTTTGCAGCAGAGGAAGAAATGGTTGAGCATTGCAAGGATCTTGTAAAAGGTGTCCGTAACCTCCGCACAGAGATGGATGTTCCACCATCAAGAAAAGCAAAAATCTTTATCGTATCAGAAGATGCAAAGATCAGAGATACCTTTGAGGTAAACAAAGAAGTTTATGTAAACCTCGCAGGTGCAAGTGAGATCGCGGTACAGGCAGACAAGACAGGAATTGAGGAAGACGCAGTTTCCGTTGTGATTCCTGGCGCAACACTCTACCTTCCATTAGAAGACCTTGTAGACTTCGAGAAAGAGAAAGAACGTCTGTTGAAAGAACAGGCTCGCCTCGAAAAAGAGCTTGCGCGTTCCAAAGGAATGCTCTCAAATGAGAAGTTCTTAAGCAAAGCGCCGGAAGCAAAAGTTCAGGAAGAAAAAGAGAAGCTTGCAGGCTATGAGCAGATGATGGCTCAGGTCAAAGAGCGTCTTGCACAGATGAAATAAAAATCAAATAACTATTTTTAATAGCCGTCGACTTTTGCAGGGTCAGGACGGCTATTTTTTAATGGTATAACTCAAAATAGTAACTAAAAACTCGCTGAAACACGATGCTTCAGCGAGTTTTTTTCTTAGAAATATTGTCAGCGCTGCGAAAAATACTTTGGCTAATATGCACAAAAACCACGTCGAAAATATTCGAAAAAAGAGAAAACTTGCTTGAAAAATAGGGCAAAAACGAGTATTATATAGTATATATACGATTTTTGTAGGAAGAAGGGAGTTGGAAGAATGGCATTACCAAGTATTTCTACACCAAAAGTGAAGACCGTGAATAAAGACTTAGAGGCATGGATCAGACTCCCTGCACTGGAAGAAGGAGAACACTATACGATCGAGTATCTGCACGATGTATTACGGGTGAACCAGATTACTTATGGAATCGATGAAGCGCAGCTTCAGAAGATCCTCGATGAAGAAATTTATGAACAGGACGTACTGGTGGCAAGAGGCATACCGGCAGTAGAGGGACAGGATGGATTCTATGAGTATAAGGTGAATATGAACCTTGAGAAAAAGCCGAAGATACTGCCGGACGGATCCGTAGATTACTGGTCCATGTACAGTGTGCAGTCAGTTCAGAAGGATCAGGTCATTGCGATATATCATCCGGCTGTAAAGGGAACAGATGGAACCGGAGTTTCCGGAAAACCGATTGCCGCAAAGATTGCCAGAGAGCAGGGGGCACTTCGCGGAACCGGTTTTGGACGAAGTGAGGATTGCCTTACCTATTTTTCCCTGATGGATGGGAAGATTGATATTGAGAATGATAAGATCAGAATCCAGCCAATCTATGAGGTGAGCGGAGATGCGAATCTTACTACCGGAAACATAGATTTTACAGGGGATATTGTGATCCACGGCAGTGTGGAATCCGGAGTTACGATCAAGGCAACCGGAAGTATCACAATTGATGGAAACGTGGAAGCCTGTAATCTGGAAGCCGGTAAGGATATCATTTTAAGAAGTGGAATGGTTGGAGGGAACAAGGCACATGTCAGAACCAAAGGAAATCTGTATGCAAAGTTTATTGAGTATACAGTCATCCAGGTAGAGGGAGATATGGAGGCTGACGTATTGCTCGACTGCACAGTTGCGTGCAGAGGATCTATTCTGATCCAGGGCAGAACAGCGAAGATCATCGGTGGAGATGTCAGCGCAGTCAAGGGAATCAGGGCTACCACGATTGGAAATGAAGCGGAGATGCGGACAGCTGTTTCTGTTGGGGTAGGCACGGATTGCATTGCAAGGCTGAACCTTCTGAAGAAGAAGTTAGAAATCACCAAAATGGAAATTGACAAGATCGAACAGGGACTTGCCAAGTTTGAAGAGATGGAGAAGGAGCGTGGTGTCAGCTATCGGGAAGATCCACGAAGAGTGGCACTTCTGCGTACCAGAATCCAGAATATGGCGACACTCGCAGGAGACGAGGGCGAAGTGAAGCGGCTTGAGCATATGATCTCAGATGGAGCAAATGCAACGGTCTGTGTGACAAGAGACGTATTCCCGGGAGTATCCATAGCGATCAGGGATCAGGTTTTAAATGTAAAGAACAATGCAAAATGCGTAGAGTTCTATCATCTGAATGGAAAAATCTGTACAAGAACAGCTGAGGATTAACGGACAATAACAGGCAGAAGGTCCTAAAAATAAGATAGCATTTCAGGAGAAACGGGTTGAAACCGTAAATTTCCTGAAATGCTATTTTTATATTTTATATTATTGACGAAAAATTACTTTATTTTCATGGAAATTTTATAATTTGACATTGAAAGTAAAATCTTCCTATATTATAATCAATCAATGAGAAAGAAATGATCAGCCAGTCTGCAGTTAAGCATGCACAGGCGGATCAGGAGAGAAATGATCAGTCAGTACAGGAAAGGTACGGAAATTAATATGATAAATTTTGAAGAAGAATTGAAAAACTTTAAACCAAGTCTGGAAGTGGAAGAGGCAGAGCAGGCGATCTATAATCATGAGCTGACAGATATGACGGATGTTATGCAGGAAATGCTGCAGGAATTAAAACAGCAGAACAGATAGAGAGGTTTTTCATGAGATGCTATAATTGTGGAGCAGAGCTTGGCAAAGGAGATGCCTGCCAGAACTGCGGAACGAATGTAAAAGTATACAAAAAGATTTTAATGGCATCCAATGCCTATTATAACGATGCATTGGAGAAAGTCAGTGTCAGGGATCTGTCAGGGGCGATCGATAGTCTGCAGATCAGTCTGCGTTTTTATAAAATGAATATTGATGCAAGAAACTTATTAGGACTTGTCTATTATGAGATGGGAGAGGTCGTGACTGCCCTCACGGAGTGGGTGATCAGTAAGAACTATCAGCCAAAGGAAAATCTCGCAAGCCGGTATTTAGATGAAGTGCAGAAGAATCAGGCAAGACTGGATTCTGTCAACCAGACGATCAAGAAATACAATCAGGCATTGCTTTACTGCAAGCAGAACAGCCGTGATCTTGCGATCATCCAGCTGAAAAAAGTATTGTCGCTGAATCCAAAGTTAGTGAGCGGACATCAGCTTCTGGCGCTTTTATATATTCAGGAGGGACGTTACGATCTTGCAAAGAAGTCGTTGCGGAATGCCGGTAAAATCGATGCCAATAATACTTTGACACTGCGGTATCTGAAAGAAGCCAACACAGCTTTAAGAGAGCAGAATCCGAGCAGGAAGCAGAAGAATGATGAACTCATTTCTTATCAGAGTGGCAATGAGACGATCATCCAGCCCAAATATCTGAAAGATAATTCGGCAGTTGGTACGATCATTAACATGGTGATCGGAATCGCAATTGGAATTGCGATCACCAGTTTCCTTGTGGTTCCCGGTGTGCGGAGAACCGTCATGAACAATACGAAAGCGGAAGTGCTGGATGCAAATAATACGATTTCTTCCAAAAATCAGACGATCACAAGCCTGCAGAGTCAGGTGGATGAACTTGCCAGCCAGATCACGGATGCGAAGAACAGCGAGGAGGAATCTGCCAGCAAGCTGGAAAGCTATGACAAGCTTCTGACTGCATATGAGACATACACCACAGGAGACATTGAGAAGGCAGGGGATGCGCTTGGCAGTGTCAATGTGGATGATCTGAGTGCGGACGCAAAGAGTATTTATGATACCATCAATGCACAGGTGAATGCCGAATACATGGCTGCATTATATAAGGAAGGTTATGATGCATATTCCGGCAAAAAGTATGATGATGCCGTCAGTGCTCTTTCCAAAGTCGTTGAGATGGATGAGAATTATGAGAATGGAAATGCATTGTACTATCTTGCACAGGCATACCGCAAGAATGAGGATACGGAAAATGCCAAAATCTATTATCAGAAAGTGGTAGAATTGTATCCGAATACAGAGCGTGCTGCAAACGCACAGAACTATCTGGATCAGAGTGAGACAGACACCGCCCATTAATAAAAAGACAAACTGATATTAAAAAGTACGAAGGAGATCAAACCGGAAATTCCGGGGAGACTCCTTCTTTTTTTATTCATGACAATAAAATGTCTGCGGAGCGAGCATTCTATTGTTGAAAATCATAAGCAGAATGGAAAGAGAGGAACAAGAGCATGAAGAGCCAGTATATTATGGAAAAAGGATGTTTAGTTGTCTATGTGCCGCGTGAGTTAGACCATCATCAGGCAGACAGCATCCGCACGGAGACAGATCTTCTGATCGACACCTACCATGTCAGACATCTCGTGTTTGATTTTACAGAGACAGAGTTTATGGACAGCTCCGGGATCGGGGTGATCATCGGGCGGTGTAAAAACCTCGGCTATTCCGGCGGGGATGTTAGTGCGTGTCATCTGAACGAGCGCGTGGACAAGATATTTACCGTATCCGGACTGAAAAAAATCATTCGGGTAAAAGAATAAAAAATAATGTGGAGGAAGTGAAAATGAGCAGTCAGAATGAGATGAAACTGATATTTGATGCCAGGTCGGTGAATGAAAGTTTTGCCAGAGTGGCGGTTGCGGCGTTTATTGCAGAATTAAATCCTACACTTGATGAGATTGCAGACATTAAGACAGCAGTGTCAGAGGCAGTGACGAATGCGATCATTCATGGTTACCATGAGCCGGAACAGAAAGTGGAACTTCTGTGCCAGATCCAGGGGGACGAGGTGTCCATCACTGTTTCGGATACCGGCGCAGGAATTGCGGATGTGTCAAAAGCGATGGAGCCTTTTTATACGACAAAACCGGAACTTGAGCGCTCCGGAATGGGTTTCTCTTTTATAGAAGCATTTATGGACAGGCTTGAGGTCGTGTCCGAGCCGGGAAAAGGGACGAGCGTACATATGGTAAGAAAACTGGGAAATCAGGTAGGTTAGCCTATGGTGCGGCAGGCGGAACTGATCAGACAGGCACAGGATGGGGATAAAAAAGCCAGGGACAAAGTCGTTTCAGATAACCTTGGATTGGTGCACGCAATTGTCCGCAGATTTGAAAAAAGAGGGCATGACAGGGAGGAACTATTTCAGATCGGATGTATTGGTCTGATCAAAGCAATCGATCATTTTGATCTGTCGTTAAATCTTGCATTTTCCACTTATGCAGTGCCTATGATCACAGGGGAGATACGGCGTTTCCTGCGTGACGATGGCATGGTGAAAGTGAGCCGGAGTTTAAAAGAAAATGGATACAAAATCAGCAGGGCAAAAGAAGTTCTCACAACAGAGCTGGGGAGAGAGCCGAGTCTTTTGGAGCTGTCTGCCATGACGGAACTTGGCACAGAGGAGATCGTGATGGCATTGGACGCTAACCGTGGGGTGGAGTCCATTTACCAGCCGGTCTGCGGCTCAGACGGAGACGAGCTTTTACTCATTGACCAGATTGGAGATCAGAGCGATGTCTATGAGGAGCCGGAGAAGGAGGCTGTTTTAAACAAAATGGTGATCAGACAGCTGATGGATACACTTGATGAGACAGAACAGCAGATCATCCGGCTGCGGTATTTTGAAAATAAGACGCAGTGCGAGGTGGCAGGAATACTTGCAGTGACACAGGTGCAGATCAGCCGGAATGAGCGGAAAATCCTTGCAAAACTCCGGGCAAAACTGGAGTCATAACGCCATTTGCAGATAGAAAATCTTGAAGAGCGAAACCATCAATGATATAGTGAAAGGAACGGTACATATGACAGAGTTGACCGAACTTACAAAGCAGGAGGAAAAATAACGTGAAGGCTTACGATAATTATATTTTTGATTTATATGGAACGCTGGTTGATATCCATACCG
>ERZ1034753.167-NODE-167-length-24296-cov-7.249866_pt1 | contig 24296 bp, 24 predicted proteins | sample MGYA00520702_ERZ1034753 | MGnify/ENA primary metagenome ERZ1034753 (study PRJEB33766, sample SAMN09781700) | gut metagenome | biome: gut microbiome | host: Homo sapiens | place: Madagascar | study: EMG produced TPA metagenomics assembly of the PRJNA485056 data set...
CTTTTTTACTTTATTATATTGACGAGAAATATCCTAAAAGGTTTAATCCTTACGATTGAAATAATCGGTTATTTTTTTCTAAAAATAGCATAACTATTTGATAATTAAGAAATAATGGCAAAATAAAACCTATCTAGTCGGCGAAAAATCGGTGAAGGTGTAGAGGGCTGCGCATGTAGGCGACATTATTGTTTTGTTTGACTATAGTAATGCAAAAACATAAAAACGACGGATTCATGAAATATATCTTTGATTGGTGCGTTATATATATAATAAGGTATAATAATATTAACTAGGGCATTTCACGAAGAAAATTAGAGAAATGACCAAAAAAAATTATGTTTGTAAAAACAAAGAGAACATCCAGGAGATTATTGGATGGACTACTCCAAAATTGCATCAGGCCTCTGAATGCTATGTTTCCTTTAAAGCTTTCGACCCTTGTTACGGGAAATTACGCCTAAAGAAGATTATGCTCGGGCATATAAAGGGTAAGCGTAATCAGCGTGTGTACGGTGAAGCACTCATTAAGCGTATTACTCAGAAACTTCTTGAGGGGTGGAACCCATGGATCGAAGAATCTAACCGGGAAGAGTATACACTATTTGCAGATGTATGCGATAAATACAGAGCGTATCTAGTTAAAATGGTAAAAGAAGGTGGATTAAAGCCAAACACTCTGCATAACTATGCAGGCAAATTAGACTTTCTACAGAAGTGGCTAAGTGGCGACGAACATATCACCTATATATATCAGTTCAATAAAACTCTAATCAGCAAGTTTCTGGATTACGTGCTGGTCGGAAGAAACAATGGAATACGAACAAGAAATAATTATATAGGCTGGCTGAAGTCATTCTCCAGCTATCTCGTTGAGAGAGGATACGTTACGAAAAATCCGACTGACGGAATTAATGTCACAACGAGACTCAAACATAAAAATAGAGATGTCATTCCTAACGATGTTCTGCGACAGATTAAATCCTACCTTGAGAAAGAAAACAAGCACTTCCTGCTTGCATGCTATTTCCTTCATTATCTGTTCGTTCGTCCTGGAGAAATGTGCAGCCTGCGAATCAGAGATGTATCGGTAAAGAAAAAGACGCTCTCTCTAAGCGGAGCTAACACTAAAAACGGTCGAGACGCCGTTATTACCATTCCGAACCACGTTATCGAGCTGATGAAAGAGTTGGGTATATTCTCCAGACCTCAGAATTACTATATTTTCGGTAATAATTTTCGACCAGGATTAGAAGTACTGAAGGCTAGAGTCTTCTCGCTATATTGGGACAAAAACGTCAGAAAAGCATTAAATCTGAATGCCTCGTATAAGTTTTATTGTCTCAAAGATACTGGTATTACTAATATGATAAAATCTAAAACAGACCTTCTGTCTGTCAGAGACCAGGCAAGGCATTCGTCTGTCGATATTACCAATATATATACGCCTCAGGATTGCAAAGAAGCGAACAGCGCACTTATCGACTACGAAGGTGTATTTTAATATAATGATTGTAGGAGATTTCTTCTCCTACAATCCTACTTTCCTACAGAATTACCTGGATAACACTCTACGTGTATACACCCATCGATGATATACATCTCAAGCTCGTAGCCCTTATCAAGAAGCGAGCTTATTTCCTGCTCTGTAGGAATGTTCTTCTGTATACGTTTCATCTCTCTTATTTATTATATTTTTAGCGATATTCATATAAACCGCCTTTTCTGTATATTTATATTTTAGCTTCACCACCTCGTAATGTCCTTCGATATAGCAGTATTCGTAGAACTCTGACGGTAGTTGAGACATAATTCTCCTCTTAGTCGCATATTCGTTGTAATGCGACATGATACCGAGATACGAGTTGACTGAAGCTATTTCCTTGACCATATCATCTATCACTCCATTTTCTGCAGCTTTACCTAGCCTTCCTACTGCCAGCACAAAACTATTGACGGTGTGATTGGCTACATATATTCTGCCAGGTTTTATGATGGCTCCGGTAAACTTAACTCCCTTAGAATAATGCTGAATGTAGGTTTTCTTCTCGTTGAGTCTCAACCCGAGCTTTCCGAGTTCTTCCCTCAACATAGGAATAATGGATAGCAGCTTCGCCTTATCCTTGCTTACGAAAGATATATCATCCACATACCTGTCGTGTTTTACGCACACCGCATCAATCTTCCAGTCGATAACATTAAGCAGAAAATTGGCAAACAGCTGAGCGAACAGATTACCGATAGCGATACCTCTGTCTTCGCCGTTTGTAAACAGCGACTTCTCCTTCGGGATAAAGTTCCACATCCACAGAGGACTTCTCCGCTCGCAGTTAAGTTCCGGCCGGTGCATGATGACGAGGTTGCATAACCATCTGAGGTCTTCCTTATCATCTCCTTCGTAGCGCTCGACAATAAAATCATCTATCATCTTCGCCAACTTCGATTTGATGATACTCATAAAGAATCCCTTCAGATCAACCTTCATCACGTAGGCATCCTGGGTGTAATTCCCGCTCTCTTCGCGTATGTCTTCCGCCAGTTGAGTAACGCCAGCAAGCTGACCTTTACCTTTGCGGCAGTTATACGTTCTGTCGCAGAATATCTGCTCAAAAAGCGGTTCGAGTCTCAGCGCGATATAGTGATGGATAATGCGGTCTCGGAAATCGCCTGCGAACACTTCGCGATAACGAGGATAGCGGACGACAAAGCAGATAGACTTACCGATCCTATACTGACGCGAGTTAACTTCATTCATCAGTTCAACGAGATTGTGAACGTAATTAAGCTCGAACTCCGTAGCGCCGACTGTGCTCCGTTTTCTTTTCCGGCAGTCAAAATATGCTTCTAGAATCGTTTCGAAATCTATCACTTTTATTTTCTTATTTTATATGAATACGTCTTCCTAATTAATGCTGACACCGGGCGAACTCTGTTCTGGTTGAACTTATAGTTGGTGTTCATGTTGCCATCGCTCAGATTCAAGTTCCAAGCGTTATCAGCCGAGTTCTGGGTTAACGCCACATATCTTATTCTTTACCATGTATGATGGTTGTGGCCCATTTATCAAGAAGACAGTTCTCCTAGTTTGGACTTACCTCCCTAGCTCTGACTACGTTCACTCTCTGACCTTTTTAAGGCTTTGATAAGCGAACCCTTCCATGCTGTACTTTGCCGTCCTATGCTATCCATCAGCAGGAGTAAGTTAGCTAACTTACCCTTGCCTTTTATCCACTGATGTTCTCCAGCTATCTCAATCAGAGTATTCAGTAATTCCAGGTTAGATTGCAGTTCGACCATATCGGCGATTCTCGCCTCCAGATCTCTTCCCATATAGACTCTTGCGATAATATGAAGAGAATCGATTGCTGTGCGTTCGATTCTGTCTCCAACCACATATCTCTGTTCTTTCGGAAAATCTTTGATGATGTAAATCACCTCATTCAGGAACTTCTTTGTTTTTCTATATATTTCAGTCTTGCTTGCAATCTTTGCTGTCATTTTAAATACCTTTCTTTATGAGAACTTGCTAAACCCACGCCCCTAAGGGCGTGGGAGGATTAAAGAACTAACTACTAACTACCATAAAAATGCTGACACCGGGCGAACTCTGAGCTGGTAGAACTTATAGTAGGTGCCCATGATGCCATCGCTCAGATACAAGCCCCAAGCGGTATCAGCCGAAGTCTGGGTGCTAGACCAGTACCAGGTCTTCTGTAACTGAGTAGCACCAGCAATCTTAGACAGGGCATAGTTTACCTTATCGAAGTTTGCCCAAATCAAGGCAAGTTCCGCGAGAGATGGCAGCCACCATGAGCCTGCGAGCAGGCCTTTGTTGTTAGCGTTGGCGCGCGCATACTTGTTGCAGAAGCCAGGAGCATAATCTGCAGTGTTGGTGATATTCGTTGTTGTACTCGCCTTGAGGATGGCTGCTGTGTTCGCCTTACCGGTGAAGTCGACAAATGCGGTTAATCTGTCGCCCGTTGTGACTACACCGCTTATCTGGACACCATCACCCTTGCTTACATCGTTGCCCTTAGAGTCTTTAATCTTGGTAGGCTTAGAACTCCATGGAAGACCATTACTTGCCTCAGTCGGAGCGACAACGACATGCTTACCACCCTCTACGAGCAGCACACCATCGGCAATCTGTCCGGCTGACTGACGTGAAGGCCAATCACTGACAGGAACCGCCAGAGGAAAGCCATCACTCTTGCGATGAAACATGATAAATACACCGTCATACATCTGCAATGAGTTGGCATTGATAGCCTCGATCATTGAGTTTTTGCTTGCGTTAGTAACAGCCTGGCCGTTAGCGCTGAGCCAGGCACTAATTTTTTTTGTTTGGATTCCCATAACTTTTATAATTTAGAATTAATACATTAATTACTTATTCTCTTCCTTGTTTCCGAAGATGCGCTCTACTGCCTCTATTACGCAAGGGGCGCAGCAACGCTCTACTACTGAGCGGATGATTTCTACCTCTCGCTCGTTATACTCGGTATTAGCATCGCCGTTCCACATCTTTGTGGCGAGGGCTGTACCCTCTAAGCCTAGGCCATTACCCTGGTTATAGATGAGGTTGGCAATGCTCTTGCGAAGATTCACTACCTGGCAAGATGACTTGTCGATTGAGGTATACACCTCTACATTCTCTAAATTTCGTTTCATATTCTTACTTAATTTTTATTATCTGATAACATACTGGACTACCCATACACTTCCCGTAAAGATTAGCCAGCTAAACTGATTTTTAGTACCAGACCACCACGTCTTAGTACTACCACTCGCACCTTCTCCGAAGAATACGTGGCTGGCTTCGATATTAACCTTGCCGTTACCCTGAATGATAAGGTATTCCTGCCCCTTGATAGGAGACCGAGGGAGGGTTAATGTGATAGCTCCACTATTCGTGCAGTAGACGGTATGGTCGTAGATACTGAGAGTTGCACTGATACTGGTTTCTCGGATATACGGACGAAGACCGGCAATATCGCCAGAGGTTACCTGTATGGCATGATTGTTTTTTGTACCACCCGTAGCACTGATTCTCAGACCGATGCTGTTCTGGCCGTTGAAAGAAGAAATATCAAGACCGATACTATCGGCTCTTTTATTACCGATTGAAGTCAAACTGATACCGATGCAATCATACGCAGAAAGCTTATCCGGCAAATCAGCTAGGCTCTTACGTATTTCTATTGCAGCCTCGGTTAATTTCGGATATTTCTGGGAGTGATCGTTGTTTATGGTATCGAACCCATTCATTTGCCACATTTTAACATACCCGCCCCAACCGGTTTGTCCGTAGAGAACATTATCTGCACAAAATCCGAAAGTACAACCGCTATCATCAAGCCACACAGATCTTACATACGGGTGATAATCATCTTTATTTTCTGAGCCGTCGTTATATTCTACTCCATAATATATACCCTCTTCTGCGTCAAGAATAGGAGCCTGCTTTCCGAAATAACAGCAGGTTATATGTGCAATACCATCTTTCTTGACGGAAAACGAAGAATCCAGGGGGTCGGTGGCGCCTATCCATAGAACATACTCACCCCTATCTCCTTCGAAGTCAGTCAATTTTCCGCTAGGAACTCTGAACGATGCGAACAGCGTTCCATTCTCATTATCGTTATACAGGTTGATCTCATTCGACCCAAACAGGTTAATCTTAGCATTATCTGCAAGGAGGAACTGGGTGGCGATGAAGGTGAAATTAGACATATCAGCAGAGGTCCAATACTTCGCAAACTCGGCATTTGTCGGGGTGTTGCGGACATCATCTGTACCGGTAGACTGGTAGGACTGAAGGCAACGATACCATACCTTATCTATAAGCACTACATCAATAAACCTTTCATCGTTACTTCCAGCATAGTACTGATAAGGTGCATCGGCTGTAGCTGATACGAAACCTACATGCTGCCGCCATACCGGACCGCTGCTGCCTCGTGCGCCACCTATTCCTGGGTCGCCTTTCTTTCCGTCACGTACAACGGTAAAGGTATTAGAAGCGAGTATTTCAAGCGGAATGTTCTCGGCAGGAACGCCCAGATTCTCACACAAGCTATCGATGTAGTTGTGATTATCATCAGCGTAAACGGGACCATCGTACCAGAATATCTTAATAAGTTTTACTTTTTTCTCTGCCACGTCGTTAACTTCCATCGAGCTGTATATATTATCCGTACCCTCGTTGGTAGAGTAGTAATATCCTCCATCCGAATATTTCAGGCACTTGCCATCATATCCAATGAAAACCATCAGGTAATCGAAAGTACCGTATACGTCGTTCTGTTCCTTGCTATTACCACCAATATGTTTGATGAAACGGAATCTGCCTAAATTGGTAGTCAGGAATTTACCAGTTTCACCATCCGCAGTAACAGAATTGGTGTCTAGCGCAATCTCGTAAGAAATTGCGCTGATACCTCTTCTGATATATTTAACCGTGCCTACACATGATGCTACTTCTATCATGATTCATTATTACTGAATTAAACCTGTTATAGCATAATTTGCGCCTCCATTCTGCGCCACCTCATCCTCTGTAATGCAGAATGGTGTAGCGACATTAATCGGAGTACCCGCCGGATTGTAGAATTTCATCGCAAACGTAACCCCTGAGTTGATTAAGGTCTCTCCGCGATACATCTTCGGAGCCCAGGTCACATTACCATTCGAACCCTCTATGATTTCCTCCTCCGGCGGGGTTGGATTAGGAACCACTCTGAGCTCGTCTGTGTGGTCCTCTACTCTCTGGATATCTGAACCGATGCCAGCTACGGTAACCTTATAGAGTCTCGCATTACTTACATCTGTCAGATTTACCGTGATTTCCTTACCGGTATACCCAACACCCAAAGCCTCGAAATCTCCGGAATCACCTGTTGCTTCCCAGGTATAGGTCGGGTTACTGATAATGGCTCCACCGGTATCATCGATGTTTGCCTTCAGCTTAACGCTGGCATGATCCTTGTCAAGAATACCTCCATTGCTTGCCGATATACGAACCATCATACCATTAGAAGTACTCTCGAGTACCGGAATAGTATACGAGCCTGGTATCTTCTTAGAGTTATTGCCATCTGCCACGGTTCCAACGAACTCGATAAGTACCGGAGTTGCGTTGAATGGAACGACAAGATTCTTAAGAATCTTAAGTCCGGCTCTTGTCTTCTTTTTCGCGTCAGCAGCGATATACTTGAAGTGTCCGGTCTCTCCGTAGAAATTCTGTGTAGAGATACCGTCTGCCCCGAATGTAAGTTCGACACCGTTGGCTGTCCACTTAGCATTATTCGGATATACTTCAGCACCTTTCTTGCTGTTCGTTATGTATGCCTCAATAGTAGGCTGTTGTACCGGGTTTGTGAAATCCGGTACTATGCCTGATGCCGCGTTATTGTTGACATCGTATGATGCGTATTTCTGACGGATATCGCCGAAATCACTTACCATCTTAATAAAGTAGGTTCCACCCTGTTTTGTGTATTCTACGGAACCTACCGCCTGCGCTTTATTTCCCATAATTAAGCCTCCTTTTCTTTATTGTTACCGTCTACTTCGTCATCCTCTGAAGTTTCTTCAGAACCTTTGTCTGTAGCCTCAGAGTCTGGTGTATCGTTATCTTTCTGCCCTCCGAAATAATCTGGAGTGTAACACCCAGCAAGGTCGTCAGTATAACCCCAGTATTCATCGTTAGCCTGATTGGTTGTCAGAAGCGCGCCTCCTACATAGTTGGCCCGTTCCTTGAGCGTATCACCAGGAACCTGGTTCAAGTCGCCCATCCAGAGCAAGATATTTCCATCCTTTGTTCTGTTTCTCAGCACCGGGTTGCAGAATCTTTTTGCAACCTCAGGTGTTACCTTGATATAATAAATCATACTTCTATAAATTAAAGATTAAACAATTACTTACCTACTATGATAGCTCCATCTTCATCAACCAGATAATTGCCGTTGTCGTCGACGAAGATTTTAGTCGCTCCCAGATCTTCCATCGTATTATAAAGGGCCATGCCATTAACGAATGGTATCTGCGGACTCAGACCTTCCGCTACGACTTTAAAGTCAGCATCACCAGGATTCTTTACGTGCCACCGGATTTTAAAGAATTCCTCTATGTTATTTATCTCCGTGTTCTTTACAAAGAGATGAGCCGTCGGATTGATGTACGACAGATTCTCATCGTCTGTATTGCCAACTCCAGAATAAGACGGATCGTATGCCGGCATTTTTCTCAAGGCAGCAAACTCTTCGCTCGGATCTGTATCGCCCAGGGAATCGCTCGACTTCAATCCGTCAACCCTATACATAGCTTTGCATACGTAATATTCTGCATCGCCAATCAAATCTCGATCGATGGTCAGCTTGTTTCCTGAAACCGTCACTTCCTTACCATCGACTACCGCCGTCTTTGTAGGGAGAGATACGACATCGATATCCTTATCTGCGGAACCCGTAATCAATTCCAGAGAATAGGTTTCGCCGGAAATATTGGTCTTGCGATACCAGAAGAAACGAGTATTCTTGCTGTTTGTCACATCTGTTTTTCCGTCCGTCAGCATAGCCTCGAATGTAACGTTCTTCGCATCGGTAAGCGGATTCCATACAGATACCATAGGAGTCACGTGAAGCACCGGAATAGGCCGTTCAGTATCATCACAGAAGATGGTCCTCTGCCCGAGATACCGGATTACCTGTTTCGATAGCGGATTGGTATACGATGCTTCGAATTCCAGTCTGATAGGATCATTAACAGACGAATTCCTCTTAACGATAAGCATACCCTTAACTAGTCCGTCGGAAGAGTCTCCGATGACTTCATAATCATCTCCAGTCGAAATCTGAGTTCCACGGACGTACTTTTTCGAAGCAGAATTGTATACCAGCTCGTACCATGCGATGGAAGTCAGCTCGTCATTCACATAAGCCTTTACCGTCTCCGAATTCGGATTGATGGCATTACAATGAGGAAAGAGACAGAGGTGGGCACCCGTCTTGTAGTTGGGACTCCAGCCTCCATCACGGCTATTATATGCCTGCCGGTCAGGAACTCCTCCATAAGGAACAATCTCGCAGATCGCGTCCAGCGGAGTGTATTTTACATTTAACTTTCTGGTTTTAGAACCGATTATCATTACCATATCAATAAATTATTTAAAGATTACACAAATATCGAAGATTCTGCATAGGCAACTCTTGAGCGAGATGGCTGGACCGTCTCTTCCAGGAGTTCCACTTCGACCTTAAACTTGCAGCTCCACCTCTCGTCTGCGTTGGTTCCGAGATCCTTCCAGGTAATCGGAACGGCAAAGCCTGCATCAGCATGCTCGATAGCCCAGGCGTTATCTTCCTGCACATTACCGGTATCTCTGGTCCATATAACTCTTTTCGCTTCAACATAGCTGTTAACCGACCGGTTATAGAGAGTAGCTTCGAACGAAAGCGTGGTAAAAACGTTATATTGGCCTTCATCGTTGAGTTTGGAAATTTCGTCACAATCAAAGCTCCATCCTTGATCAGATGTCATCTCGACCTTGAATTCCGGATTGCCCTCAACAAACGCCCAGCCTGTACTTGCATATTTAGGCTCTGCCTGCGTCTTGTCTTCCAGGCAGCGCCACCGGCAGCCGTAATGCCACACATCATGTACTTCAGTAGCGATACACCTGTAAGGTTCCTCACTCTTCGCGATATCGAGCGACCATTTTCCGCGGTCAACAACATCCTGCTTAACGTTGCCCTGATAATCGGTACGGATGATGTTCTGAACCGCCAAATATTTAGCGTAGAAGGCTCCATCACGCTTGTCGGCCAAAGGATAGTTAGCGAAGACGAAGTGGAGCGCGTCCGGAAGCTTACCGATAGCCAGAGAATAATTGCTCTTGTCGATGATAGGCTTGTTAACATGATCGAGCCAAACGAGTAAGCCCTCGGAGGATGAGATATACCAGCAACTCTGCCTGTCTTCCTCTACCGCATTACCCCATCGTATCAGTCTAGCCAGCTCGCAAGGAGGATGATTTGCCCCGGAAGGAACCTCGCTATCAGGATAACATACTACCTCGATGGTATTCTTGACAGTATTCACAGACAGGACTCTCATCCACATATCATAATACTTGCCGCCAGTAGCGAGAGCGTTGACAGATGCCAGGATTACATCGTTCTCCTTAAAGGCTGTAAAATCGCCTTCCCACCGTTTCTGAAGCTTGAGCATATAGGTAATATTGTCGCCTTCAGTAGCTGGCGGATTCTCTTCTACAGAGTCAACAAGTCCGCTTTCGGTAAACACAAAGTTGCTCTCCATGGCGGTCTGGCGGTTAACGATAAGCTCCTTAGCGATGATGGAACTGCGAGACGTAATGCTCTCGAACTCAGCGTTTCCACGTTCATCGATGCGTCCTCCCGAACCTGTAAGTATTCCAGGAATAAAACCACCAAACTGTGCACCTGCGAGAAACTTGATCAGAGCACTTGCCGTGTCTTCGATATCCTTGCGGAGTATCTTCTTGCTAGCCTTGCCATTTTCTGAAAAATCATCGGTTTCATCGGCATATCCTGCCTTGATTTTCTTGTCGAGATAGGTAATATATCCGTTGAATTCCGACAGGGCGTCCAGCACATCGATATTCTTATGACTATGGCCAACGCCACCTCCGCCAGTATAAGAACTGGACAGTTGCCCTACCAGCTGGGTGAAGATAGCTGCCAGCGTAGTTACTCCCCACTCTTCTGAATATGGGTTCTGAACCGGGAAGAGAGCCCCGCTACTGAGCGTCAGCCTTTGGCATTCAACAAGTCGCGGGGCGATAGTAAAATTTCCCAGATCCGGCAGCTGGATATCCAGCTGCTTGAAGCTTCCTACTTCCGAGCGTGAAATATTCAGATACGGACGGGCATCTGAATATTTGTAGGTGAAGGTATAGTCTGAAGGCAGTTCCTTCGCCTCGTAGTTCACATCGCTCTCGATAACGGTTATCTTCCTGAGAGCACTACCATGGTAAACATACTTGCCCAGAGACGGGAAGAAATCGAGTAGCCATTGTCGCTCTTTCTTATCCAGGAACCCGGTATTTTTCTTGAATTTTCGGGTGGTATCTACGCGGTATTCTTCAGAGTCTTCCTCTATTTCTGCCACATTATGTGTATGTTCTGCAGTATTTTCGCTGTTGCCGTAAGCACGGAAACAGTCTACACCTCCCAGCGAATTCTCGAACAGGAACCATTCTTCTTCCTCGCTCTTCATGCCACCGGCAAAGTATTGCTGTACGTAGGTAACCCGCTCTCCAGCCTGCTCTACCCAGATTTCGTAAACATGTGGCAGAATGCCATCGCCTAACAGTTTGGCGATGATGGCGTATTGCACCGGAACAGTATATACCTTTCCTGCTTCCAGGCTTGCCAGCGTCAATATCTTCTCTTCGTAGCCCTGTCCGTTCGGTATATATGCCTTACACTTCACCTCGCTAGCTTCAGCTGCATAGTAAGTGAGAAATTCCGGAGAGTAATAGGTCACCCCCTTCCTCTGCGGCTGCCAGGTGAGGAAATTGGTTTTCAGAAAATTTGCTGCCGAATCTGCCAACCGGTCTACTCCGGCACGTATCACAGAGAAGGAAATCTCCTTCTTGCTGTCTTCGCTGCCAACCTCGTAAACCGTTGCCACAAAGGCTTTCATGATATTCGGCTGAATATAAGGTTCACTACTGTCCTTTACCTCGAAACTGAGCAGAGGAAGGATGATATCCTTGACGGATACCGTAACTCGGTTTTTATCGTTCGGCGTATAGGTATGCTGGACGATGTTTGTGCTTGAGCCTTGATTCCGTAGGGCGAAAACCACATCTGTCTTCGAGCTGCAGTATATCTCGAAGGCATTCATGGAGCCTACCATGCTCAGAGCATCTGGATATAATAAAACCTGTATCATCTTAATCTTGTTTTATTTTTATCACAAAATTAAGATAATACAGGTACATAGCAAAGGACTGAAAGCCTTTACGCCTTGATACACTCCAACCAGGTAGTCGTGCAATGGTACACCCATTTGCTGTGACGGAACATCGTTGCGTGTCGGGTTTTCTGACTCACGAAAGATTTCTGCAGACCATACTTCTTGCCAACATACTCAGCTGAAGGAAGAGGAGGATAGATAATCTTGAATGTGCGGTCCTTGTCATCTCCGGAATTCTTGTAATCATCCTCAGATACCTCTACCGTCTCTTCGAATCCGAGCCACTCATATTCGCAGTTCATCGCCGGCATTACGGCTTCCAGACTCTCTGCCTCGTTAACAGGAGTAGTGAGCGCGATGGTTCTGAGTTCGCTTTCCGTAGGTTCGCTCTTTCCTCCGAGGGTAAACTTCAGTTTGTTGAAGAAGAAACTCACACCGCTGATTACAACCTTTGCGTAAGAAGGAAGATTCTGCTTCTGCGACTGGGAGAGGAGAAGTTTTACCTTGAGTTCCTGGAGTGAATTCCTGAGCAGGAGATCATACTGCCGGTAAAACTTCTCGTAGATACCATCCTCGCCATTATATACCAGGGAATAGTCGAACAGTTTCCGGGGCGTAGGATCTGCTGGCCGATGCGTACCGAATTTATCCGAAACTGATACATGAATATCGTATGCCGTCACGGTTCCGCAAGGCATGTTATCTGTTCCCATGTATGGGAAGGCTAGCATGACGGGAGTTGTGACAGCATCTTCGCTGGTTTCAGAATTGTCTTCCGTCGCTACCTTCATCGATGAGTTGAGCGTGGTGTAATCTCCGATATACAGCCATCTGCCCATATCTCTCGTGATAGTCTCTCCGTCCGCTTCCTGTTTATACTGCAGCATTCTTACTTCCGGTATCATCTCCGGTATCTCCACGTCTTGCGTATCAATATCGTCTTCGCCGGCATCGTAACTCTGGGAACACTCCCCTATTTTGGTTTTCACCTTATAGTTGCCGGAAAATCCGTCCTTGTAGAAGCAGCCTTCTTCATTACTGAAGTAGGCACCAGAGTTCTTCGCTACCATATCCTTGATATCGTCATAGCTGTCTTCTGCATCGCTATCTGCCTGGTGTTTCGCGCGCAGAACCACGCGCTTGTAATCGGATGCAGCCTTATAAGATAAGGTAGGCTCTTCGGTCATCTGGCGGGTGAGATCAGCAACTGGAGCGCTATCTGCTACATCTCTCAGGAAGATGATATCTGCAGTATGGGTTCCTTCGTCAGACACGAACTCACAGAGAAACTTTTTCCGAAAAACCGAGAGGAAATCTGATACCGACACGTCCGGAAGAAGATCCTCGATGCGGATATGTCCGTTCACCATCACGTCTATCACATTATTAAGCAACACCATCTTATTAAATGGTTCCGTCCTGGTGAAGAAAATCTCCTTGAGGTCATAACCGAAGTATTTGAAAACACGCTTGAGAACGTAGTTGGCACGGATGAACGGGGAGATATAGTAGCCCTTATCCAGACTGATCGGTATCTCGTTTACATATTCCGTAACCGGATACGTGTTCCAGAAGGTATTGTCTCCTGTGTTGCAGAGAACTACTCCATATGTTTCCGGGGCAGCCACATACTCGTAGCCGCCACCTTCCTTGTATCTCCAGTAGTTGGCTTTAGGAAGTTTCTGAAGCTTGCCCAGCTTGTTCAGTATCTTATAGGTATATTCCTTGTCCATGCCCGAGTCATCGGTAAGCAGAACCGGGAAGATATCATAGTTCTCGTTCTCGCCGCCTATGAGAGATCTGCAGAACTCGATACACTCGTCCACGGTTGTGCACCCGGGTATCATCTCGTCCTTGAAGATACTCTTCAGCTTTACGTTCTGTATCTTCGAGTAGAAGGATCCGTCGTTGATATAGAAGGAAGAGGAGATGTTTCCCTTGTGCTGTGCCGAGAGAACAATCTGCCGGCATTGGGCGAAGTACTCGCCGTCTTCGATACTTACGTTCGTGGCTACCATCTTATCCCTCATTCCGAAGGTATCAGGATAGTTCAGTATCATGCGGTTGTAATCGCTCGCCGGGATATCAAGCGGGGAGGTTGTTTCCCCGTAATCGTTGAAGAACGGATTGGTACGTTCTACCTCCAGCTTGGCTCCTTCGCCAAGCTGGTAGGCCTTTCCTTTATCCAGATTTGTTATTTTCATGTTCAGAAGATTTTATTTTTTAGCAAACTTTCTCGCCTGGTTTCTCAGTTCCTGTTTTGCATCCAGATCCGAGAGTGATACAAACGAGCGGATTCCGTCTCTCTTGAGCTCTCTGAGCAGTTCCAGGAGCTCGTCATTATTGCGTCCCGACGTAGCATTTCCTGCATCGCGATGCGCAGATTCCTGCGTCCGGACGTAAAAATCTGCCCCTCCCGGAGCGATTTCCCGACTGGTCCGGGCAGACTGGCGGGCGATGCTTCCACCCAGCGCCCTGCCCTGCATGGCCATCAGATACTTGCTCATATCGAAGGTTCTTATCTGTCCGGCACGCTGGGCTGCATCCATCAGGTTGATGAGCGGGGCGATGGTAGGGTTCTCCAGGGCTGCATTCGATGCCACCCATTCCTTGCTTCTGCCTCTAGGTCCCTCGCCCACGATGACGGTAGGATGATCTACATATCCGCGCTTACCAGGTGCATACTCGGCGTTGAAGTGTTTGCCATCCTGTTCGCGCTCTACATCGATGCGTCCGCCACTCTCGCGTCCGCTTGCCACACGGGAGCCTGCAGAACTGGTTCCGCTGGCGGTTCCGTTGAGGGTCATACGCTTCACCTTCTGTCGCTCGGCATTTGCCACAGCCAGCTGGGCTGCACCGGTCACACCCATCAGGGCTGCAGCAATACTTCCGGCAATCGGTCCCATCTCGCTGTATGCCTTCATGATAGATACTGCAGTATTAGAGATAATCTGAGCTACCTGCATGGCGAAGTTCACGTCAGCATACTTCTTCTGTATCTTCAGTTTCTCGTTGGCTTTTTTCTTCTCCAGTTTCTCCTGGAGTGCCGTATTGCCCTCGGCTGCCTTGATTTCTGCATCATACTTTGCATCTACGTTCGCCATCTCGGCATTCTGCAGCGAAGTCACGGCATTACTGAAGAGGTTTGTATAGTACTCAGCCTGCTTCATGAAGGACTCTTTCTTCAGCTGCTGCACTTTCTGTTCATATTCCTGCTGGGTGATATACTGGTTATCGAGTGCCTGCTGAAGCAACTCCAGTTGCTTGTCATATTCACTCTGCTGATCAAAGCCGAGAGACTGCCTTGCCTGTTTCTCCTTGTCTGCCTGTTCGGCAAGTTGCTCATTATGTTTGGTCGTATACTCCGTCTCTATCTGAGTCTGTATATCCTTATATGCCTTCTCCAGCTGTGCAGTATCTTCCCCGTTCTGCTTGGCCATATTGAGCGCAGCCTGATAATATCCCTTCAGAACTTCCAGTTTCTGGTCGCGTTGCTGTTCCAGGGTCAGTTCCTGCTGCGTCTCCCCTTGCTCCATCACCTTTGCCAGGGCGTCCTGATAAGCCTGTTCTACTACCACCTGCTGCTCGAAATGAGCCTGTTCTGCAGCCCGGAGGTTTGCCTGCTGTTTATCCTGGAGTGATTTCTTCTTCTCTCCGTCCTTGATGTCGATGCTCTGCGACTGCTCGCTATACGAGGTTTCGATGGCGAGGATATTGGCAGTATGCTGGGTCTTCAGAGCCTGCATGGCGAGATCGTACTTCTCTTGAGATACCTGCTTCCGGGCGAGAGCCATGTTCCAGTTGTTCACGTCCTGCTGATAGTCCTGGTTGGCTGCATCGATATCTGTCTGTCGGTTTTCAGAAAATCTATTCGATGCGATATTATCGGGGTTAGGCTTGGAGGTGGTATTTGTGGTTCCGGTATGTCCACCAGTTCCGGTATGAGTGCCCGTTCCACCACCGCCACCGCGGCTTCCTCTGACAGAAGCAGGAGCCGCAGGACCGATATTCGCAATCTTAGAGTTCAGCTCGTCTATCTTTCCGTTTACGCGGTCTATCTGCAGCTCGGTATTGTTGAGCGCCTTCTTGGCATTCGTTTCCGTATCTGTGCCGAAGAACTTGGAGACGCCTCGGATAAAGCCGTTTTGAGGATGAAGGATGTTGTCTGTCTTTGCATCATGATAGGTCTTATCCTGCTCGTCTCTCTTGTCTTCCAGGTCGCTTTTCTGCTTGTACAGATCCACCAGCTTGTCCTTGTATGCCTTCAGCTTGATCTCCTTCTCCAGAGAAACGAGATAGTCATCGATGGCGTTCTTATTATCCCTTGTCAGTCTGCCTTCTTCAGAGAGCAGACCATTATAACCAGGAATAATCTTCTTGAGTTCATCGAGAGCCTCCTTTCTGCGGTCCATGGAGATTTTCTCGTTGCGCATGGTTTCGTTGAGCTGTTTCACCTTGGCGGTCTGTTCGTTTACCTGGGTGTTCAGATCCCGCTCCATGGTTTCCAGTTCCTTAGCCGATGCGGCAGCCTCCTTCTGTTTTTTGTGCATGTCCCAGAGTTTCATGGCGAGGATAGCAACTCCTGCAGCAATAAAACCGAAGACGCTTGCCTTCATGGTGGCGTTCATCGATGCCCAGGCTGTTTTAGCTTGAGTAACCCTGCCCGTGAGCAGATAGAAACCTGCCTGCAGCAGTTTCATGAGTCCGGTTCCGGTAGCGCAGACTACATTCAATGCCTGCTGTGCTGCAGCTGCGCCCTTGGTTACAACGATATTCGTCTTGATGGCGTTACTGGTGGCTATCGCTATAACCGTGAAGGCCGTGAGCAGGATACCGAGGGCCTTCACTACGCCCTGATGCTTTACACACCAGGAGATGAGACTGATGGTGTTCAGCTGCATGTCTGCATAGGCATCGTCCCATTGTTCCTTGAGCGGAAGGATTTCGTCACCCAGAGCCTTCTGGGCATTCTGCAGTTCTACCGTCTTCTGGGCTGCACGGTCGGCTGCGCTGATATAGGTTTCTCCTGCCTCGGCAAGCTGGGTATCTACAATCTCTGCCACAGCCTTCATAAAGTCGCCCGTCTCCTTGGTCTTCTCTGAGATTTCTGCTGCAGAGATACCCAGGTTATCGAGGATTAACGGGGACTTGCGACCCAAACCAGTCACGATGCTGTTGGTCATGTAGTCAACCGACTGGCCTGTCTGTTGTGCCTTCAGTTGGGCAAACTGCAAGTACTTACCGAGGTCTTCGAGTGGTATGCGGAAGTCTTTGGCTTGCACGGCTGCGGTCATCAACTGCACATCGTTGACTGTGTTCTTGGTTGCCTTGCGAAGATTCTCCAAGAGGTCAGGCTGATCCATATCCTTGAAAGCCTTGGTCACACCATCGGCGGTTTCTGCCATCTCCAAGCCACCATCAATAAGTTCTTTGACGGAATCTTTGAAACCTTGTGCGTAACTACCAAAGAGTTCTGCTGCCTTGGTCATCATGTTACCATATAGCATTCCGTTAGCTTGGTCGCTAGCCGCAAGTTCACCAAAACTTTTAGCGTTCTGTTTCAATTCAGCCATTCTACTGCTTATCTCTTGCAACTTTTGCTCCAATATATCATAAAGTTTTGGGTTGAGCGTTTTTGAGGTGTTTTCAAATTCCTTCTGCAAACTTTTCTGCTGCTTCTTCAATTGACTCATAGTCATATCAAGCACATTGAGTTTACTGGTCTGCTCGCCTATCTGAGAGGTAAGGTTGCGAATTTCCTTACCAGTCTCGGTATATTGCTTCTTGAGGTTCTTGTAGGTATCAGTCTCTTTCTTGCCAGCTGCCTCCAGCTGAATCATCTGGCTGAGTCGTGCCTTGTTCTCGGAGCGCAGCTTCTTGCTCTGCTGCTCCAGCCGGTATATTTCCTTTTGGGCTGCTGCCGCCTTCACATCGACGGTGTAGCGAATTTCGTCTTCCGTTAAATGTTTACTTGCCATAACTTATGATTTTTGAGGGTTGAGTGACTTTTCCAGTTCCTGACGGATGCCTTGGCGTATCTCATCCGTGAAGCCATAACGGAGCTTAGGGAACGTCTCGTGATAGAGCACGCCCCATACCACACGGTTGTAGAGTGCAAGGTTCCTGCGCTTGAACTTGCTGATGCGGTCGTTGCGCTGGCGGTATTGCATATCGAGGAAACGGAGATAAGGAAGGATTCGCACGAAGATGGTGCGGTTCTCGCCCGAAATCTGGCTGTCGAACGAGTGTGCGGAAAGCGTGGTGAGAAGTCTTCCGGTACGGCGCTGGAAGTTGCTGCGCACCACGTTCTCCTGTGTGGAGTATATCTTCAGGATACCTTCCTGAAGAGTCTCGTGAACAAATTTCTTTTTAACAAGACTGTCTGTTACCATATTCTTTATACATTACTAATTAGCAATGCAAATATAATAACAGGCGAGTATATGGCAAAGGACTAGTACCTGAAGAACTTTACGTATATAAGTATTCCAAACAAAGGAGTAAATATGGTACATAAAGTCAGATAAACAAGCCATTTTGCAAACATCCTCGAGCCGACAACAAACGGTCCAAGAACAAGCGCAATCACGAACGACACGAACTGCACGAAGCCAAAGAAAGTATCTAACATAATCTGTATATTTTAATGTGTTACTAATTCTCGGGTGCAAAGATACACCACTTTTTCTGAAAAACCAAATTTATGCTCCAGAAAAAATGGCCACCCTCACGGGCAGCCATCTTTAATTAGAGAATTGACTAAATTCAAATATTTGTCACTTTTATAACATGATAAACTAGAAAACTACTATTCTGTTTTGTTAGCGAGCACTCGGGTTGCGATGAACATATTGTAGTCTGCCTTGTTTATCTCGAAGACAGACGAGACATGAATGCGATTTAAATCGAGCGACTCGTCTTCAAGATGCTGATCTCTGGTATCTTGAATTGTTTTCGTCAACGGGAATGTACCTTCAACAGTCGAACTGGCAACCATGTCGTGCCGGACATCGTAGAGACCGTCCTTAGAAGGAATTATGACTTCTGCATAGAAGTACTTCATAGGCTTCTCCCCTGTCAGCAGTTCGTCCAGTTTCTCGTGCATCTCCTTGAGCTGTTCATCGGTAATGCCCGAGATATACATGCCGTTCATGCTGAGCATGTGCTCACGTGCCGGTTTGCCGGCGTTCATTACTTCGCACTCCTCGAAGATAGGGTGCATTTTTTCTTCCTCCACGTTGGCTGCAACATTAGCTGCAGCATCTTTATTCTGATTTTCCATAATCTGCTAGTTTAATTATTATTGTTACTGATTGGCTTGCTCTCTTGATTTGCAAGCACTAATTATTATCTTCTGGAGCTCCTTATCCGTTGTTCATGGATTTCCACTTGGCCAAAGTCATATTGAGTGGCTTAGCCTCCTTAGCTCCATATGGAAGAGTATAGTAGCGATGATCATACCATCGGATAATAGTCTGTTTGTGTGGAGCATCCTCGATGAAATCAACTGATGCGACAACTTTGTTGTCCCTCCGAAATTTGAGTTCCACCTTATGGGCGTTCATACTTTTGCCAATATTCATGAAGCACTGGTGCTTGAAGATATCCTTGGTAGTCAGCTTAGCTGTGCGTCTTCTGCAGTTTCTACTTTTCTTCATCGCTCATTTCTCCTTTCTTGTCTTTGGTCCAGCCTGGGTGCAGGAGTCCTTCGGTACCTTGCGAGAGTACCCCTCCAGAATTTCTATAGCGCTCGAAGATGTTGTGGCGCTTGGACTGAATTTCCTCGTTGACGGCAGCCCAGCGGTTCTTGGCTTCAGCCTTGCCCTCGTTGCGGATTCGCCCGGCCTCGTTGCGCTCTTTCTTCAGCTGTCTGAGGGTCAGTTCGTAATTCTCCTTGGCTATCTCGAGCTCTTCGCGGGCCCCGCGGAGTTCAAGGTTCGCCAGGTGCTCCTTCTCCAGTATGGCGTCCATGGTGTCGTCATACTCCTGCTGAAGGTCGGCAATCTCGGTGGCGTAGGCTGTTCTCGCCTTCGAGAGTTCAAAGGTGTTCTTTACTAGCTGAGCATGGAATATCTCAGTTGTCATTATCTCTTTAGCAGTTTCTACTGCTCCGTCCAATACGGTCTTGATATCTTTTTCGTTACTCATTTTATTTTTGATTTAATCGTTTATACTCTGCCATGTTCATGCTGATTCTCTCCAGGTATATGCCCTGCGTATTAGGAGCTGAGTAATACCTGCCGTCGAGCCAGACAATAATGGCGCGGTCGTTTTTCCGGTCGTTGTAGCAGCGGATTCTGCCTCTGCGGTTCTTGTCGAGCCAGCACATCGTCTCGATCTTGTTCGGACCCATCTGACGGCCGGTGTACTGAAACCAGGACGTTCTCAGTACTACATTAACAAGCAGATGAGTGCGCTTGCGATGTTTGTTCTTAATTTTTCTCATAATTCTTTTTGTGTTAAAATTCTCACGGTGCAAAGGTACGAAATCTTTGCTTTTCCTCAAAGGACAAACATATGAGTGATGTCTGGCTATTTCCCATCCCGCTTGTTTATCACGATAGCGATAGTTCCCACGCCCGTGCCGCTCTTCTTGAAGGCGCCTTCCTCTATCTCGTAAACCTGAGCGGAAACTTCTTCCAGGAATGCGCGGAAATCCTTGCATACCTTTTCCGAAGCCTGCTGCCAATGCCTGGAAGTAATGGCTGCCACGGTTCCACCTGGCTTGAGATCATGGTACATCTGCATCACGTGCCTGATGTCCTGGTTCTTCGAGAAGGGAGGGTTGGCTACTATCAGGTCGTACTCCGAAGGGTGTTCTGCCTGGGTGAAGTCATCGCCTAACAGGCGGATATGATCCAGCTTGGAAAGCTTCTCCTTATTCTCCGGCATCAGCTCGTAGCAATCTACAACTACGTCCGGCTGCACCCTGTGGATGGCATCGATGATGGCTCCTGTTCCTGCACTAGGCTCCAGAACCTTGCAGTCGGTACTGAAGTCGCCTGCCAGAGATACCAGCCAGTCGGCAACCTCGGGTGGCGTGGCGAAGAACTGGAAGTCCTTGGCCAGATTACACCGCTTGCCCTCCATCAGTATGCCTGCCACTCGGGTAGCATCGAAGTCGAAGCTGAAGCCCTGCACCTTGCCGCCCGTCCATTTGCCGCCGGCTTCCTCTATCCAGAGCTTCACGTCGGCATAGGTCTTCTTGCTCAGCTGCACATTAGGCAGATAGAGTATATTGTCCTTGAACGTGCATTGCTTGAGGACTTCCTCTGCTGACAGCTTCTTTCCGCCCTGTTTGCCAGAAGACTTGCCGTCGATTCCGTCTGTGAAGTCAGGAGCAAGCAGATAGGATAGCTTCTGGGTGAGACACAGCTCTGCATATTTCACTTCAGTAAGCAACTCCAACATTACCTCGAAGAAGGGTAAATCCACATGACCGGTATCATCGTAGATGTCCACATCCTTGAATGAATCACAAGTTGCATGAACGTTCGCTATGCTACCACGTAACATTTCTATTAAAGTCTCTTTTTTGTTCGTCATGACTTTTCTGTAGATAAATCATTGTTGTGTCTAAGCTATTATGGCCAAGGAGTTCGGCAAGCTGCGTCACGTCCTTGTTCTTCTTGAGATACTGCTTGGCAAAGAAGTGGCGGAAGGCGTGGGCGTGCATCTTGCTCTTGGCGATGCCCAGATGGCTGCCCCAACTCTTCAGGGTTTCAGAGAACCCCCTGTCGGTCATGGGACCATACTTGCCGATGCAGAGATGCCCCGTCTTGCCCGTCTCCTTCATATACTCCCTCACCTCCTGCTGAAGGCTTTTCTGAAAAAATACCTGGCGGAACTTGCTGCCCTTGCCCTTCAGAACTACCTCGCCGTTGGCCACATCCTCCCACGAGAGCTTCATGAACTCATGCAGGCGAAGGCCTGTAGTGGCAAGGATCCTCAGCCAGTAGTAATGGTCCTGGTTGGGTTTCTGCTTCAGATAAGCCAGTAGTGCCTGATACTCCTTCTCCGTAGGTATATTGTCCGTAGAGAGCTTGCGCTGGGTTTTCACCCTTTTCACGGAAATGGGCTTTTTCGCAAACTTGGAGTATTTTGCCAGAGCACAGATGCGGTTGTTGATGGTGGAGGGTTTCATCTTCTGCTCTTCCAGCGTCTTCAGAAACCGCTTCACGTTTTCCTGGTTGAACTCGTCGGCATAAGAGAAGAAACTCCTGATAGCAAACCGGTAGGTTTCGCGGGTACGTTCGCTGGCATCTGACTCGGTGTCCAGCCATTCGATGAACTCGTTCACCTTCTTCTCGTTTCGTGCACAGATGTCTTCTTTCTTCTCCAGCGATTTCACCTTGCGCTTTGCCCGGCTGTAGCCTACGCCGATGAACGACAGAAAGTTGAGGATGGCATCGGTAGCACCGGGCATGGTGGAGAGTTCTGAAGCGTGAGCCCGCTTGTATCTCTGGTAACCCCTGCGGCTTATCTCCTCAGCTTCCTCAAGGAAGATGAGGACGTATTTTGCCGCAAGCCCTATCTTGCGATAGGTTATCCCGCTCGAAGATAGATGGCCTAGATAGCTTGTGTAGTTATTTTGCCTGTCTGTATCCATAATCAATAAATTATAGTATTATACTGCAAAATTACTCACTTTTCTATAAATTGAAAAAGACAGTTATTTCCCGCCTTCCTCTATCGGGCGCCAATATACCGCGAAGGTGTTGCACTCCATGAAACTGTCGGCATCGCTACCCTCGGTCCAGATGAAAGGAATGCCGCCATCATAGCGCAGTCCGTCGGCAAGAATTACGCTCTCGCGGCGGTCATCGGGTGTGCGGGGATCATGGAACCTTACCTTGGCTCCCTTCTTGAAACCGTCTGCCACCTTCAGAAACTCTCTCGACTTGAAGATATACAGCCTGTGATTGGATATCACAAACTGCAGCAGGCCGCTATGCGTCATGTGGCATACCATCTTGCTCAGCTCCAGACCATCCTTGTGAGAGACTGTCTGGTTGTTTTCAATTCCGATACGGGTAATCGTGGTGTCGGGATAGAACATCTTGTATTCAGCCAGACGTTCCTCAACGGCTGATTTCTTTTTCTTTGCCATAGCTACATCACCTCCCCTCCCATAATGAAGCCACCTAATACAGCTACTGCCATGAAGCAGAAGAAACCTGCCATGGTCATAGCTACTTCGCCATACGTAACCGTCTCCTCGCATAGGTAGGAGAAGGTCTCGCTCTTGGTCTTGGCGAGCTTTCTGATTTCACACTTGAGGGCCTTCACTCCCTCCTCTACGCTGATGCCTGCAGGGCGCACCTGAGCATCACTAATCATAATAGAATTCTGCATATTGCATCATCTGTAAACCATTAACAGCCGATTGTACAAAAGGGTGGCGGCTGCATTCCCCGTTGGTTTACAGATGATGACTTATCCGGAAGGACTAATCAAATCTACGGTTCATGCAGCCGCCATTTATTGCGAGAATTATTTCTCCAGTTAGGAAAATATATTTTCCCAGTTAGGAAAAATATTTTTCCCGATTAGGCATAAAAAAAGCCTGCGGCCAGAAGCCATAGGCGAAACGGTCGCCCTGCCGGATAGACTACTATCATCTGTAAACCGTTGGCAAAGGTAAGAAGAAAATCCGGAACCGCCAAATAAAAATCGGGAAATTTTCTCACGATGAGAATAATTAACACTTAAATATGCTGTAGAGCATAAAAATGAGGGGTTTGGGGAATGAAAAGCCCCGATGCGCTGCTGCACCGGGGCTGATATGTTATTGTTCGCCTTTCTGATAAATTGGAGGAATCTTATTCAATACGAATACCACAGCAAGACCGATAACGGTGGTTACGCCTAATAACCTTTCTCATATCATTACCGATGGTCTCCCAGTCCTTTCTCAGATCTGAAGCATTATCTCCCTTCAGATAATCGTTGAACAGGCTGTTGTCCCCGCCCAGTCTTCCCAGGCTAACCAACCCTTCCAGTAAATTATTAAGTATTCTCATATCTTTCTTATTTTTGAGTGTCCACGTTCTGTTACTAATTCCCACGGTGCAAATATACTATTATTTTCTGAACAGAACAAACGAAAGCGGGTATTTAACACAAAAAACTTAAAAATGGGAATGAAAAGCCCCCGATGCATCTCGCACCAGGGGCTCAAGAGTTCATTTTAATTTTTATGAAGTACAACCGTTAGAATGCGGCTGCTTGTAAATCCGCTTTAATATCGCTCATACAGGCGTTGAGTCGCTGATATGTTTTTTCTCCAGCAGTCTTGACTCCACTTACATACTGGCGCATGAGCGATGGGT
>ERZ1034753.169-NODE-169-length-24191-cov-6.168462_pt1 | contig 24191 bp, 7 predicted proteins | sample MGYA00520702_ERZ1034753 | MGnify/ENA primary metagenome ERZ1034753 (study PRJEB33766, sample SAMN09781700) | gut metagenome | biome: gut microbiome | host: Homo sapiens | place: Madagascar | study: EMG produced TPA metagenomics assembly of the PRJNA485056 data set...
AAGACCATTACCCAACCGAGAAGTTACCAGCCTGCCATATCGCCGTAAATTTGGAATAACATTGTCATTTTCCTCCTCTAAAAAAAGTTAAATAAAAATCATATCATCAAGACAGAGCGCATTAATATGCTACCGTGCCTCAATTTCCTTTATCATAATTTCATTACCCGAAAGAAGATAGGTGTTTTCGCTTTGACAGTAAGGGCAAATTTTACCATACTCTACGGTTTTGTATTCGCCCTTGCAGCTTTCGCAATACGTTACTGCCGGGATAACTTCCACCTTAAGTTCTGCCCCATTCATAAGCTCACTCTTTGAGCAAGCCCATTTCCAACAATCCTCAAGATAATCGTGGAGCACACCCGAAACCTCGCCTATTTCAACCGTAACAGACGATACCGTTTTAAGCTCATTTTCCTTGCCTACATCTTCAATTTCGTTAATGATATGAAAAACTATACCAAGTTCGTGCATAATTAATCCTTTTTAGCCTTTTGAGCTTTTTTAATCTTGAAATTACGCTTAATCATATAAGGCAAAATTGCTTTCATCTTATCATCTGAATTAACCATTGTGCTACATTCGGGATTATCTCTAAAAAGATGAATTGCATCAAATTCGCACTTGGTAGTACAAATTCCGCAGCCTATGCACTTGTTTTCGTCAACAACGGATGCACCGCAGCCAAGACATCGTGCAGTTTCTTTTTTAACCTGTTCCTCTGTAAGGGGAAGATGAGCATCCTTAAACGAAGATTTAGCGTCAATTTTCTTATTAATATTCGGGATTTGACGTGAGGAATTATCATAACTGTCAACAAGGATATCGTTCTTATCAAGCATTATGAAATCACGTCTGTTTCTGCCGACTGTAAGGCTTGCGTTGAAATGAACAAACCTATGGATTGACTCTGCACCCTCTCTGCCTGCAGCAATAGCGTCAATAGCAAAGCGAGGGCCTGTGTAAACGTCACCGCCGACGAAAATATCCTTTTGCTCTGTTTGATAAGTAAGACTGTCCGCCTGAGGAGCGTTACCTCTGCCAAGTTCTACTGCCTCACCGTCGATAAGATTACCCCATTCAATTGACTGACCGATTGAAAGATAAATACGGTCACATTCAATTGTTTGAGTATCATTTTCGTCATACTGAGGGTTAAATTTGCCGTTAGCATCCTTAACACTTGTGCATTTTTTAAGCACAATGCCCGTCACCTTGCCGTTTTGCGTAAGAATTTCCTTAACGCCCCAGCCGTTGTTTATTTGAATACCCTCGTCCTCGGTTTCAAAAATTTCCTCTTCGCTCGCAGGCATTTCCGCTCTGCTTTCAAGGCAGAACATACCCAAAACATCAGCGCCGCAACGCTTAGTCGAACGAGCAACATCAACGGCAACATTACCACCGCCGATAACAACGGTTTTATTGCCTTTAAGGTTAAGGTCGTGATTTTCGGCAATCTCGTGGAGAATATCAACAGCGCTCATAACACCGTCTGTGTCTTCGCCGTCAAATCCCGATTTTCTTGAACCTTGACAGCCGATAGCAATATAAAATGCCTCATATCCATCCTTGCGAAGTTCGTCAAGAGTGATATCCTTACCGACCTCTACGCCGCATTTAATTTCAACACCAAGCGCACGAATAATGTCAATCTCCGCCTCAACAACATCCTTTTCAAGCTTATATGACGGGATACCGTAAGTAAGCATACCGCCGGGTTTTTCATTCTTTTCAAACACTATAGGTCTGTATCCCGTAAGTGCAAGATAATATGCGCAGGAAAGGCCTGCCGGTCCGCCGCCGATAATGGCAATTTTATTTTTAAACTCGCCCCTATTTGAAGGTATTACTTTTTTAGGAATATATCTTGTTTTACTGTCAAGGTCCTTTTGAGCGATAAAGCGCTTAACGTCATCAATAGCAACCGCTTCATCAAGAGTTGCTCTTGTGCAAGCCTCCTCGCATCTCTTATTACAAACTCTGCCGCAAACCGCAGGGAAAGGGTTATCCTTTTTAATAAGAGCCAAAGCATCGGTATATCTGCCTTGAGCCGCCATTTTAAGATAGCCTTGAACTGCGATATGAGCGGGGCAGGCAGTCTTGCAAGGCGCCGTACCTGTATCGTAGCAATTAATTCTATTTTTATCTCTATAAACTGGCGACCATTTTTCCTTGCCCCATTTAACTGCGTCAGGAAGTTCTTGCTTAGGATATGTAACAGCAGAGCCGTCTTTTTTGCAAAGCTTTTGACCGAGCTTAACGGCACCGGCAGGGCAAAATTCAACACACTTGCCGCAGGCTGCGCAATCCTTAGCCTCAACCTTAGCAACATACGCCGAGCGTGACATATTAGGCGTATTGAAAAGTTGAGAAGTACGAAGCGCATTGCATACCTTTACCTGGCAATTACAGATAGCAAAAATTTTATTTTCACCGTCGATATTAGTAATTTGGTGAACAAAACCATTATCCTCGGCACGCTGAAGAATTTCCATAACCTTTTCACGTGTGATATAGTGGCCCTTATTTGTTTCAACAAGGTAATCCGCCATATCGCCGACACCGATACACCAATCCTCAGGGTCATCGGCACAGCCTTCGCCGCACATTGCACGGCTATAACGGCACGAACACGGGCCTGCCGCATATTTGCCGTCATATTTATCAAGCCAATGAGAAATATGTTCCACATCAGCAGACTGATTTTCCATTGAAATTGCCTTTTCAACAGGGATAACGTGCATACCTATTCCGGCGCCTCCCGGAGGCACCATCGGCGTAATTGCTTCAAGCGGAAGCTGGGTCATACGCTCAAAGAAATTTGCAACCTGCGGATGCTCACAAATATTATCCCATTTCATATTAAAGAATTCTGCGCTTCCGGGAACGAACATAGGAAGCATATATTGCTTTTCATGCTCAGGATTTTCCCAATTAAATTCAACAAGACCTACATTTGCCATTTCCTTAAGAAGCGGCTCAAGGTAAGCGGCACTTTTGCCCGTAGCTTTCATAATTTTTTTAAGCTTCATACCCTTGTGTACCTTCATCTTAAGGGCAACCTCTGCCATCTCGTCTGTTACAATTGAAGCAAGCCCCCAATACTCAGGGTCGTTAACGGTAAGCTCTTTACCTACCTTTGGAAGCCACGGCAATTTATACAAAACTCTGTCTGTAATATGCTTGCCGAGTGCCAAAATCAAAGGACGTGCAGGCTCGTTTGAATGATTTTCATAATAGTGCATCACTCTGTCATCGTACACCCTATCCTCAGGCGGCTTGACAGTATCGAATTTGTATTCATACTCCTTATTTGACATAGTATTCTCCCTCTAAAATATACGTCGTATGTCATAAATTACAATATCATTTTATATGTTTGTTAATTATTTGTCAATATACAAATAAAGGTAAAATGTCATATTCGGGAATGATTAATATTTAGTTTATTTTTTTATTCAAGGTTTTTAAAACGCAAAAAGAGACGGCATTTCTGCCGTCTCCAAATGCTTTAATCAAAGTGTCAGATTAGTCCTGTCCACCGAAGCCCCAGTCAGTACCACCGGATGTAGTAATAACATCAGCTGTCTGAGAAAATTCATTAACCTCTGACACCGGCTTTGTATAAAGCTCTTTCATTAGGTGTGTCCTCCTTAATTTATCAAAGCTCGCCTCCACCCCTTAAGGCAGAGGTGAAAGCTTTGCTAAATTGTTTTAATTAAGCATTATAGTCGTAAAGTGATGGTTCTGAATAGTAAGTATGAACATTACCATCTGCATCCTTAGTAACTACGAATGCTCTTGCGCCGGCAACGCCTGTCTTTGCAGTAAGACCGTAGTTCAAACCAAGCTGTGAAGCGTTGGTGTTGTTATAAATAACTCTAACCTTACCAGGATTTGTACCTGATGCGGTATTGCCAACGTTTTCAAGTGCAAGGTCAGAAGCTGTTACATTCTTACCATATACGAAGCCCTGGCTAACTACTGTCTCATTATCAGCAACAGTACGTGTTGCAACAAAGAGAACGTCACAATCTGTAGCTGAAGGACGAGTTGTTGAAACGATAGCAACCTGAGTCTTAGAAGTGTCATCAGCCTTTGTAACTGCTGTGAGTTCGATATCCGAAGCACAGAAGAATGAGTATGATTCACCGTAACCAACTGTTGCGCCGTTTACTGTCCAAGATGTTGCGCCTGCCTTAGTAACTGTTACCTTAGCGTCATATGCAACATTTTCAGCCTTGCCAGTGTAGTCAGTGCCGTTAACTGTGATTGTTGCGCCTGCAGCCTTAACTGTGTAAGTCTGAGTAGCATCCTTCTCATAGATAGCTCTGATGGTCTTACCTTCTGTAAGAGCGGTAATCTCATCGTTTGTAAGAGCCCAGCCCTTGAATGTATAACCAGGATAGATAGGAGCAGTTGCAGGAACCTTAATGTTTGCACCGCTTGCTACTTCCTGAGTTGATACAACGTTACCGTACATATCAATGAATACAACTACGAATGTTGATTCAGCTGTTTCTGTAAATACAGGAGTTACCTCTGTATCAGCAACTGCTGTGAATGAATATGTTTCGTTAGTTGAAACGAGCTTGTTAGCAACCTTCCAACCTACGAACTCTGCACCCTTATTAGCCTGAGCTGTAAGAGTTACAGTTGAGTTAGCAATAACCTTAGTAGTCTTACCGTTTGTTGCGTCCTCGCTGTTAAGAGTTGTTGTACCGTAAGCAGTCTTAGCAACTGTGATATCATAACCCTTAAGCTGAGGAAGAACCTTAGTTTCGAGAACCTGACCGCAAATTGTACAACTTGTAACTTCTGAACCCGGCTTATCAAGTGTAGGCTCTGTTACAACAGGTGTACCCTTTGTGCAATCTTCTGTTACAACCTTAGCAACTTCGTCATAGTTAGCGTTTGCTGTTACAGCAGAAACTGTCGGCCAGCTATAAGTTGTATGGCTGTGCTGTTTACTTCCTGCCGGTGTAGCAGTTGTATCAGCAGTATTTGTCTTTGGAGCTACAGGAGTAGCGCCTGCAGCAAGCTTTTGAGTATCAACTACAGTGCCTGCAGCATTTGTAAATGTGATTGTATAAACCTTAACAAGACCCTTAACTGCATCTTCAAGAGCAGTAGCAGCAGCAGTTACCTGTGCCTGATCTGTGTAAGCTTCAACAGTAACCTTAGCGTTAGCTTCAAGAGCAGCTGTTACCTTAGCATAAGATTCTGCTGTGTAATCGTCAGCCTTTACAGCCTCTGCCTTAGCAAGTGCATCATAGTAAGCTTTACCGTCAAGCTTAGCAAGATCTCTTACATCTTCGTGACCGCATACTGTGCATGTAGCCTTTTCAGTACCTGCCTTAGCAATTGTAGAAGCAGTTACAGTTGTGTAATCACCGTAAGTACAATCCTTAGTATCAGCAGTTGCCTTTTCAGCAAATGTGAATTCGCCTGTCTTTTCCCAAGTGTAAGTTGTTACTGTATGAGTACCGTTCTTATTATCAACTGTTGTAGCAGCTGTGTTAGCAGGAGCTGTAGGAGCAGCACCCTTATCAACTGTTACAGTCTGAGTTTTACCGCCGTTGAATGTGTAAGTATAAACATCTGATGTCGGAAGAGCCTCAAGACCCTTAACTGCATTTTCAAGAGCAGTAGCAGCAGCAGTTACCTGTGCCTGATCTGTATAAGCTTCAACCTTAGCCTGAGCATAAGTCTCAAGAGCAGCTGTTACCTTAGCATAAGATTCAGCTGTGTACTTAGAACCGTCAACTTTCTTTGCAGCATCAAGTGCAGCATAGTAAGCTGTACCGTCAAGCTTATCGTCCTTAGTCTGAGTATCTACATGTTTGCATACAGTACATGTTCCTGTAAGAACAGTGCCTGAAACAAGTGTATGCTTGCTTGTCTCTGCATAAGTAATGTTACAATTTTCCTCAGCTTTAGTAGCAACCTCAGTGTAAGTAGTATCTGCAGTAGCAGCTGATACTTCAGGCCATGAGTAAGTTGTTACTTCGTGCTTATTATCGCTCTTATAATTTACAGTTGCAGCAGTATTTGTTGAAGGAACTGTTGGAGTTTCGCCTTCTTTAACTGTCTGCGTATCAACAGTCTTGCCGTTGATGTCATTAAATGTAATAGTATAAGTCTTAGTTTCAGGTGTTGAATCCTTTGCATAATCTGTCCAAATTAATGCCCAGTTAGCAAAAGTACTTTTTGTATCGTCACCTGTAATAAGGAACAATTCAGGATTTGCAGCATTACATGAAGGTTCGCCTGTACCGTCGAGTGAAGCTCTGTAGTAAGGCTCAAATTCTGTACCTGCAATATCGGTATTAAATGTAAAAACTTCGGAAAGGTCGCAATCCTTAATTACTTCGAATGCATAAGTATAGCAAACCATACCGTACTTACCGAATTTTGGTGTGCCATCAAGACCAACTCCAATGTAGTTGGAAGTTGTCTGCTGACCGTTTCCGGCTGCTACGCCTGTAATAGCACCATAAAATATACCTTCATCATTATTATACCTTGAACTATTAAACTGCATTGCATCTGAATAGAATGCAGTACCGTTTTTAATTGCGCCCTTGTCACCTGTATTAATTTTCCAATTATCACGTGCCTTAGTAAGAGTTCCCGGAGTGGACGCCTGAAGATATTCATTGTTGAATTTACCTTTGAACTGACCTGATTGGACAACATCAAATCCGCCGATTTCAACTGTAATAGCAATACGCTGACCTGCTTTAACATGAGCAGGGTTTACAATATTACCTGCTGCTTTAACAGCCTCATAAGTATGTGCAGCATTTACGCCATAATATTGGTTAATGTACTGCTTGTTGTATTTAGCGAATGTACCGTCTGCTATGGCAGCTTCAGCTTCTTGTTTTGAACCCAAGTTGGAAACTGTTGCAGCAACTACAGGCTTATAGTCATTACGATGGTCTTCGAGCCCATTGTTCGCATAATCTACGATTTCACCACCGAAATCTACCGAACCACCACTAACGTCATCATTAGCATAGCCACGATATTCAGGAGTTGACTGAAGCTTTGAAAGGCTTGTATCTACGCCATCATCAACCCACCATTTTCTGTTCTGAGTAACAGTATAATCTGTTGAACCGAACATATCAGCTACACCATTAGTGGCAGCTAACGCAGAAAACGGAACGGAGAATGCAACCATAAGAACTGCAAGAAGAACAGCTATTGCTTTTCTAAATGTCTTTTTCACTTAGAAATCCCCTTTATTTATTTTGAAAAAATCACTTTATCTCTAATCCGTTATAGTAATTGGAACCTGATGCACAAACATAAACAGTTGTAGCATCTGTACCGGTTACTAAACTGTCACCGTTAAGGTCATAATTTAAATCCGTCTGCTTTGAAGCAAAAAGATATACACTTGTTGCGTCGGTGGCTGTAATTATACCATCCTTATTAAAATCACATGCCATCATAGGAATAACCGCATTAGTAATATCGGCACCGTTTACGATAACGGTAACGTCATTACGAGTTATTGCATAATCAGACGAGATTGAAAGATAGTAGGTTCCGTCCTTTAACGAATCAATAGAGAAAGCGTTTACACCATCTTTAAGTGATGATGTGGTTGTACCGACAAGCTCGGTACGAGCTGAATCGGAATATACGTTAACAGTATATTCGCCGTAAACAGGACTGTTGGCAGTATTGCCTTTCGCATCTGTCATAATAACAAGCGAGCCGTTTACGCTATGACCGGTTGACGGTGAAACGTCACAGGTCATTAAATATAGAGAACCGGGATAATCGGCAAATTCTTTAACAAGAGCATACTCATTGCCAAATCCGTCATTATAATTAACCATAATGAAAGTCTTATTTGGGTCTGTTGAAACTGAAATAACATCAGCGGCGTCACAATCCTTTGCAAAAGTAACCGAGAAGGTTGCAAGCAACGTGCCGTCCTTTGTTACAGATGAACAAGTGTCAGCATCTGAAACAAAGCCGAATACCAAATTAGAATCATTTGTTACGGTTCCCATCGAAGATACGCCGGCAACCTTATCAGAAAGAAGAGTCTTAGGCTCACTCTGCACCGATACATCCGAAGAATAGGTTGATGTAACCTGCACAACCGATAACTCGGTAACGCCCTCTAAATAAAAGCTGACGTCGTATGTACCGGCAGGTAACTTATCACCGTCGTATTGTTTGCCGTTAGAATCTGTGTATGTGCAATAAACGTTCGGGCTCTCCGTTCCGAGCGCAGCAGCATACGAAGTACGAGGAAGGCACACAACAAGCGCAACAAAAACCAAAAACGCAAGTGTACCGAAAATAACACCTACTCGTTTTTTTGCAATTGTATTCATTGGTGTTACCTCCTTGTTAAAAAAATTCGCTTAATTTGGGGAGAAGCAGAATCGCCGTGAAGGGCAAAGACAAAATCGGTCAGAAAACATAAAAATATGAAACCAAGCAACTTTGGCAAAAGCCAAACACCGTGAAACATTAAATATTTACTAAACGAAACTGCCCATAGCCTCCCCGCCCAAAGCGGGCATAGTATATAAACGGCAAAAGCCGAATATATCAAGACAAAGCAAAGCCATAGCTCTGCTTAATTAAATGATAACACAAGTTATCGTAATTTTCAAGTAAAACTTCTTAGGGACTTTCGCCCCTAAGAAGTATAGAAACGATTATTACTTAATAGTAACAGTAGGAAGTGCAATAGTTGAAGATGCAAGAGCAAAGACGGTTGTAGCATCTGTACCGGTTACCGAGCCGTCACCGTTAAGGTCATAACGAAGATCAATAGCCTTAGAAGCGGCTGCATAAACCGAAGTTGCATCTGTACCGGTTACATTACCATCCTTATTATAGTCACAAACAATCATTGCAATTGCAGGACCTGCAATATCAGCGTCACCAACAACAATGCTTACTGTACGTGCAAGAGCAAATTCAGAAGTAATTGTTGCTGTATATGTGCCCGGTGCAAGGTCAAGACTAATCTCGTTTGCATCAGTGGTAAGGTCAAATGGCTTTTCAAGAACAACGCCGTTAGCTTCATCATAAACAGTTACTTTATATGTTCCGTTTACGCCCTTATTGTTAGTAGCACCATTTGCGGATGTTGCTACAACAAGTGAAGCAGTAACATTATGAGTTGACGGAGCCAATGACTCAACCGAAGGAACGATTGTAGTATTGCCTGTAACAGTAAGCTCATACGGGAATGCTGTTGCTGTATCGTCAAATGTAAGTTTGTCGCCGTTAACAGTAAGTTCAGGTTTAAGAGTATAACCTTCCTCTGCTGTTACATTGATTGAAACAACCTGACCCTTTTCTACAGCTACAGGACCTGAGTAAGCAACGCCGTCGATTGTTACTTTAGCACCTGCAACAGGAGTTACAGTAAGCTCACAGCTCTCAAACTCGGTAAGACCGATTTCAGCTGCCTGAAGTTCAGTATCAACATTGTAAATCTTAGCAAGCTGAGCGTCATAGTTCTTACGGTCATTGATATTGAATGTGCCGGAATTCTTATACTTATAAGAACCGTTACCATAGTTAGCAAGGTCAACTGCAACAGCAAGAGCTCTCACGTATCTGTTCCAAGATGCTGATGAGTACTTTGTTGTGCCTTCGTTAACAAGCTTACCTGATGCATCAAATGCACCAAAACGTGGGTTAGCTGCTACGCCATTCTTAGATACGGTTGCTTCAGTAGCAACTGTACCGTCTTCATTGTATGTAGCAGGTGTTGCCTTGAGCATTGAGTAAGCATTACCCGATGCGCACTTGATTTCATTTTCAAGCTGCTTGCCCTGGTAACCACGTTCAATAACTGCAGAAGCGAATATGTTAAAGAGTTTAACGTATTCTTTTGCCTGAACAGAAGATACTTCAGAAGCTGTGGTATAAGTAAACTTAGTACCTGCATTCTTGAGATCATTCATAAGCTTAGCAGCGTCAACATAAGACATACCGTTTCTTTCAACAGTCTTGCCTGTTGTTGCGTCAACGTAATCAACGTCAACTGTATACTGCTGTTCAGCCTTCTTTGCATATTCTACCATCTTATTATATGTAAGAATATCAAAGTTAATTTCTTCAAGACCATTTCTAAGCTCAGAAATCTCATTGTAGAGTGTTGATGATGAGCTGATAAGGTGAGACTTAACTACGCTAAGAACATATTCAAGTCTGTCATTAGCCTGAGTAGCAATACCACGATTATCTGCTGAATCCATCTTGCCTGAGTTAGGAATGAGCTGATACTCAGCTGATGGGAACTTACATGCCCAATTATCGCCTGAGTTGCACTTTTTGCCTTCAGCATTTCTGTATACATATTGAACCTGATTATAAAGAGGCTCGTTATCTTTGTTTGTATCCTGAGTAGTTGTCGGTCTCTGCCATGGGCCGCCAGGATATGTATCGAGATCCCATTTTGTAGCATACTTAACTGAGTTAGTAAGGTAATAGTTACCGTCCTGACCGAGTGTTACATTAGCCAATGCAGCATCCTTGCCATTCTTAACATCTGATGATGTAAGCGGCTTTGGTGAGTAAATAGGCATTGTACATTTCTCATCGGAATAGTAAATTCCCTTTACGCCGCCGCTGGTTGCACCTGTACTGTCTACTGTGCCGCCGACATAAGCAGTTGCTTTAACCGATTCAGGGATTGTGTAGCTTACCTGAGTACCCTTTACAGTAAATGTTACTGTTTCGTTAGAGGTTGAGTAAGGAACGTATGCACGATCGCCTGTTGCGGAAGTTGTAACTGAAGTTTTAACTGCATACTCTGTTTTATCTGACTGAGTAAGAGCTGATTCAGCAGTGTAAGGAGCTGACTGAACGCTAAGTACATTCATAAGAGCATCCTTAGCCAAATCATAAACTGAACCGATAGATGCATCCTCTTTGAAGTCGGATGTTTTATAGTTAGCCATGATATTGGCAAGTTCGTTATAGTTCTTATCAAGTGAGCCGGCTGAACCGCTTTCACCGATAACAAGCTGGAAGCTGCCTGTCTTATAAGAACCTGAATTATAGAAGTTAACATTGACATCATAAGTGCCGGTCTTAACAGTAGCATCACCGTCGAAACCAAATGGTCTGTAGTTATTAACAGCATTTGAAGCAAATGTTTGCTTTGAGGTATTTATATAGATAGCATCAATACCGGTACCGAGTGTAACCATATTAAAGATGTTATCATAGTTATATTTACCACCGGTCTTAAGATACATTGTATCATAAATACCGCTTTCATTGATATGGTAACCGGCAATAATCTTAGCATCAAGTGCTTCCTGAAGAGTGAATGCAACGTGAGTTCTTGTTTCAATCTCCTTGCCCTCATTTTGCTTTGAAATTTTACCGATTTCCTCAGAAGTATAACCTCTGTAGTAGTTAACAGCACCGAGGCCGCTACCTGTAGAACCATTTGTATAGTTACGCTGCCATTCGCCGAATTCGCCTGAGCCTGCAGATGTTTCTACACGATAGTCATACATACCAATCTTAAGAAGATCACCTGTTGACTTATCCCAACGAGCAATAGCGTTATTTTCGCCGATATCTACTGTTGTTAAATTAGAATCATCGAATGCCTTAGCTGCAGTAGTAAGGTTATTTGATTCATAGCCGGATTTTCTGTCAAAGAAGAATACACCGTCAATGCTCTTTTCCTTACTGCCGCCCTTCATAAAGAATGAATACTGAGCGATTTCGTTAAGCTTGTTAGAAGCGATAACCATCTTATCAGGATAGTTTGCAGAAATATTACCGCCGATACCTGTAAGAGAATGAACGGTTACACCGTTTTCTTCTCTGTCAGTGCCGTCTGTCTGCTGGAATGTAGAGTTGAAGTTATAATCAGCATCATAAAGAGCATTTCTGAAGCTTACTTCACTTGTAAGAAGCTTATAAGCTGTTACAGTATTGCCTCCATAAAGAACATTGCCCTGATCATCAACGATATCATAATTTACAACAACACGGCATGTGTTTGTTGTATCAGAACCTGAAACTTCGAACGGAACTGAAATATTAAGTTCAGCATTCTTACCCGGCTCAATAGGAGTTTCAGGGAAAGATAATTCCTCAGGAGTTTCCGGATTATAAACATCATATTGAAGCACGCTTGTAATCTTTACATAGTAACGTGAAAGCTGAGTAGCCTTGCCGTCCTTGATGTACGATGCATTGATACCTACCGAGTTGTTTGTAACAGTAAGTACATCATCATAAGGTTCACCTGAAGTACAGCCTGTTACGGTGTTAGAACCGAATGAAGCAGTAGCCATCTTGAGCTGATGCTGACCAAGTGTAGTCAATGCATTAGGAAGGAAGCTGTTAACTGCCTGTACTGCGAAACAGATACCTCTGATAATAGAATCAGAGTAGGTCTTAGGACCGTTTGTACCGTATCCGCCGAACTCTACAAAGTTACAGATAAGCTTCTGGAATGCACCCAAGTTCTTACCGTCTGTACCTGCGAGTACCTTAACCTGGAAGAAATCATCAAATGGATGAGCACTTGTAGCATCAGGAACAATTGTCTTAAAGCTCTGTCCGCTGTAACGTGCGCCAAACAATCCGTTAATGAGATCCTTAAGTAAATCATAAATTGTTACGACGATTGAAGTCTTTTGGATAGGCTGTGCAGAAACGATTGTAAATAACTGGTTAAGGAAGTTAGATACGCCGCAAAGACCTGTCTTTGAATTTTCTTTACCAATATCAAGGAATGAAAGAACAATGTTGTTCCAAATAAGTTCCTCTGAATTGAATTTAGCATAACCTGTACCCTGAAGTGTACCGAGAACAGGCATAAGCTTATTAGCTATTGCATTAATGTTTTCCCAAAGAGTATTCTTTGTTGTGATAAGGCTGTTGCCGTTTTGATCACAAATACCAAGGAGAGCACCTACGCCCATAGCTCTTTCGCCCTTATTTACAGCCTTCTCCATTGCATGGTCGCCGCCGTAGTAGCAAACTACAGAATTAAGAAGGTCAAAGAGTGTTGTTTTAGAATCAACAGCTGCTGACTCTGTCTTCCAAGTATTGCCGTTTTCGTCCTCAAGAGGAACGTAAGCCTCAATTACATAAGCAACTGCGTCACGAGCCATTGGAAGAATTGTGCCTTCAAGTGTTGCATTGATTGTTCCGTCGCTGCCAATATTAACAAGCTTTGAATAATCCTTGTTAGGCATTGAGTATGATAAATACTCCTTAAGGCATACATAAGCTACTGCTTCTGCGTCCTTACATCCGTCCCAATCAGAAGGATGGATAATTTTCTCAAGCTTGCCTGCGCCAAGATTTACCTGACCAATGCAAGCAACGAGCATAGGAATCATTGCTGCTTCAAGATTCTTCTCTGTAAGAGCAGCGCTTGCGCCGTTCTTTGCGTAGAAAGCTTTAAGAATGTTAGCATCTGTAGCGTCTGCTGTGTACTGAACCATCTTGCAAGCGTTGCCAACGAGTGTTGAAACGATTGACTTAATTGCTGCTGCATCAATAGTTGCAAAATCACCGGTTGTTGTCATTTCAGGACGTGTACCGATAACGTTGTCGCGCTGTGGGAACAAGTCCTTAACTGCTGCAACAAGTGCGTCATTAAAACCTGCTACCATTGAGCTGTACTTTGAATAGCTTTCGCTAAAGAACTTATCGAGGTTTGGAGTACCTGTTTCTGCAAAGTAAAGATTGATAGGACCTGTTGTTACGTTAAAGCCGTAATCAGCAAGTGGGCTGTATCTTAACTTAGCGAAAAGTCTCGTTGCGTCAATATCTTTCCAAGAACCTGTTGAGTCCTCGGCAGCTGTACGGTCATAAGTTACCGTCTTCTTAACATAAGCAAGGAAATCCTTTGCTGAATCAAACTTATAATCCTTATATACTGCATTTGCCCATTGATCGAGCTTAGCCTGTGTATAGTTTGCAGCAACATCATTATCATTCCACTCGCCCTTTTGGTCGAAGAAATAATAATAGTTGTTATCAAAGTTAGCGCCGTGACCCTTATCAAATCCGTCATTTACGTGAAGGAGTTTGACTGTACCCTTGAGAACTGTATCCCAAGCAAGGTCAAGAGCTCTGTAACCGAAATCAAAAAGATTATCGGTTGCCTTAAGTGTTACCTTTGTGGTTGATGCTGTTGCATAACCGTTTTTGTCAGGAGCACCGTAAGCAAAGAGAAGAACGTTAAGAGGATTACCATCATCATCTTTAAATTCATCTGAATATATAAGGTTAGGGTCATAACCAAGCTTTGCAGCTGCAGTAGCATAGTCAGAACCGCTTGCCTTCATTTCAGCTTTAATCTTCAAATAACGTGTAGCCGATGTATCCTGAATTGCTGTTTGCGAATCAGCATCTGTGTATTCTTGATTATATGTAACAAGTACACTAATCTTATCAAGAAGCTCTGTTGTGAGTTTATTAATAAGCTGGTCATCATAAACCCATGTTGCAGTACCGTTCTTGAAATTATTAATTTCATCTTCTGTATACCAATTAGTATATTGGAAAATAAGGTTTTGAGCAACATTGTATACTAAGTTTGTTTTATACTTCGTATCTGTAAAGCCCAAAAGGTTACCAATAATTTTGTATACGTCAAGGTTTGCAACATTGCCGAGAGTACCAAGATTAAAGTTACCTCTAAGCACCTGGCCTAAAATATCAGCGCCGTTATAGTCGCAAGAAAGGTTTTGGAAAATACCGATTACGCTTCTTAAAATATCAGTTGAAGATGCAGTTTCTCTTGTGATATTCCAATCCTTAGTAGCAACAGCCTTAAAGTTAAGGTTGCCGGCATCACCGAGTAAGTTACCATATTGATTAAGAAGATCAGCGACACCCCTAAGTGTATAGAAAATTTCATCAACACTGTGAGTACGTACCGGAATGTCTTTTTTAATAAGACCAAAAGCATTAAGCTTAAGTGTACGGCTGTTGCTGTCCCATGTGATATACTGGGTAATACTTGATGGAAGGTTTTCAAGAAGCTTATCAATCTGCGGACCGTATTCGGAAAGCATCAAATCAGCATAGTCAAGTAAAGCTGTAGCTACCTGTTCATCGGAAAGAATAGCCCACGCCAAATCGTTATATTCGATTGACTCGTCGGCATACGTCTTTTCACTGCTCATAGTATCAGCATAAGCAGTTAAAGCACCGGTAAAGCAGGAAGCTGCCATAAGCACTGCCATAAATAATGCCAGAAGCTTATGTGAAAACTTTTTTGCCTTCGTTTTCATTTTTTACCTCCATTAAATTTAAAATAATTGAATAATAAAGTGTTAACATATTGCAGGGGAGCCTGTCACAATCTCTGACCATCAGGCAATCTGAATTAGACTGAAGGTCGGCAAAGCCAAACCGTTGCACCAAAAACTGCGCAATATGTGCTTTAAACACATTATAATTATTACATAAGGCAACAAAAAAGTCAATAAAGACAAACGACAAATGATATTTTTGTAACAATGTCCAAAAAAGCAAACTTATTTTTGACACCTTGCACAAATTATTAACTAAAAGTTTACAATTTGTTTATAATTTGACACCAAAAAACACTTGATTTTCCGCAAGTAAAGCTGTGATACTTTACACAAAATTTACATTTGTAAAGATGTTTGCCTTTACAAAGTGAACAGAATTTTACCCGACTTTATATGGATTATATTACGTTTTACAGTCAATTTTCTGTCGAATTATGTTTGTTAGACTTTTTATGTTGTATTGTCTATTTTGCAACTCTCTATCGTCAAAAATCAATGCAAAAATATGTGAAAATTCACAATAAATTCAAAATATGTTATAAAATTATTGACTTATAAGTTTTTATTTGTTATAAATATATTGTATTTGTTAATACGCGTGTGGATATCCTGCGCCTAAAAAGCAGTTTTTTGTGTAGAAACTGTGAACAAATACTGCTCGGCGCATTATCCAAAAAATGCGTTACCATACGACAAGTTCGTAAATCATATGTAAAGGAGAGAGAGATTTATATGAGAACGAGCAAAAAGATACTCAGCTTTTTCTTAGCTGTAGTAATGGTCGTGACCACATGCTCGGTTGGATTTACTGCGTTCGCCAAGAGTAATGACAACCCGCTTTGGAAAACGACAAGTGTTGACGCCGATTCGGCATTCGACACACTTAACAAATTGGCAGACCAGCTGCCTTCCCTTCTCATGGGCATTGAGGCAATAAGCAAGCCTGTTTATGAAAAGGGTGCTAAAAAGTTAGGTAAGACCGCAGCGGAACTTACCACCAAAGAAAAAGAGCAAATCGTAAGTGAAACAACACTTCAGGATTTACTCGGCGTATTGCAGCCGACTCTTATCGGCGCACTTGCAAAGACAAGCCAGTCAGACTTTGTAACAAGTTATATTCAGAAAGGTATGGGTAATCCTGAAGATTATAACTACTTAAGCGGTTCAACGGGCGCAATTGATTATTTTTCACTTACTGCCCTTTGCTTAAAGTACAAAGACAACAAAGACTTATCTAAAGACACGAGAGATCAGCTTGACGAATGGTTATACGGTAAAGAAAGCGAACGTACCGTTTCAGGCTACAATGCCGCAGGTCAAACTATCAAGTTCTCAACAAACAGCCTTTGGTATTTAGCCGACCTTTATGCTCAAAAGATAAAGCAAGGTACAGACAGTGATAAGGTAGAAGCAATTGCTAAGCGTTATACCGAAGCTGTAAAAAGCGGTGCTGTTGAAACAGTTAAGCTTAACGGCGAAGCTATCGGTGACACTTATGATACTGCCACACTTTACCAGTTGAAGAACTTTGATTTTAAGCTCACAGCTGATGAGCAAGCCGTTGTTAACAACTATATGGGCACACTTAACGTTAAGTATGCAACATACGGTATCAACGTTAAGCTTAACGATTTGGCTGACGTTATTTACTACGACTTCGGTGTCGGTCAGAGCTTCATCTCAGCAAGCGAATTTATCAGATTGATAAGCGACGGCGGTGCAACATTTAACCAAACAGTTGACAGCACATCACTTTATCAGGTTCCTATGACATTTAAGGGCTTCACAGTAAGCGACACCGAAAACAATGTTTATGACACTGTTAAGGAAATCGCAAGAAAAGCTGTTGCCGCTAAATTAGGCGTTGCCGAAGATGCTTCTTTCGAGACTCTTGCACAAAAAGAGGGCATGACAACAGATTACCAAATCGAGTCATATATCGAAAATGTAGTAGGCAACACTATTAAGACCGATTTGTGCAAAAAAGCACTTATGAACGGTAATGTCGACACAACCACTTCTCCGTATTACACTGATATACTTAAGGGTATGGTTGTACGTTTCGGTAATAACGGAAACGGCGTTGACCTCAACAAGCTTAATTCCGAAATCAATGCTAAGCTTCCAAAAGGATATGATGCAAATTGGCAAGAGGGTGACAGTTTCTTCATCAGCGATGACGAACTTACTCAGTTGCGTGCATTCTTCTCCAGCGTCGGCGGTGCAAACGCCACCACTAATGTTGTAACAAACTACTTTAGGGACGGCGAAGTTACCTTTAACGATAAATATGCCGACAAAAAGAACAAGACAGTCATTGTTCCCGCTTCAATTAAAGGCAGTTACACTTCGGAATTCTGGTCTCTTATTGCAGCTAACCAAAAAAAGAATTCAACAAATTACAATAATTTGTTAGGTTCATTTGGCGGCTTTGCTAAAAACCGTTCACATATTGACAAAACAAAATACTTGCCTGTTAATTCACTTGTTGATGCTTCACGTTCAGACCCGGGTGTCGGCATTAATGCACTTAAGTCTGACTCTGTAACTAATTCAAATAATTACAGCAAGCCATTAATCAACGAATGGGTTGCAGCTTCTTACGACTACATTGTTACTAAGATTGCATCTGAATACCTCGGCGTTGATACAAACGACCTTGGCACAGATAACACTACTTATACATACAGCTATAAGTATTCTTTCAAATTCCTTCTTAACGTTCAACTCGTACTTGATGATATTGTAAAGAAAAAAACTTCTCAAACTTCAGGTATCATTCTTACCGACGCTCAAAAGGAAATTCTCAACGGTAAAAATGTTGACCTTACAGGTTCGGCAGGTACCGAGATTACAAATCTTATTCTCAACAACACAATCGGCGATATCGTTGACCCAAGTACAGATATCGGTAAAGCGGTTGACGCTGTGCTTAAGTCACTTCTTAAGACAAACGTAAATCTTAAGGACGCTCTTACCGATGTTTGGAAGAATCTTGTTAACGACCCGATTAAGACAGTCGTAAACCTTCTTCCTTTACTTACAGTAGTAATTAACGAGCTTCTTGAGCCTATTCTTTTCTCTGAAATCGGCAATTCGCAAAGAAATAACCAAGAAGGCTTCCTCTATGGCGTTGTCGGCGACGGTTTGCTTGAAAGTATGAATGCATCATCAGGCTCATACATCGGTATCGGTCAGCTTGCTTGGGACCTCAACGCTATGCTTCCTCAGCTTATGCATTGGCTCCAAAGAGACGGCAAGTTTGAGGAAATCGGCGGTACTTATTGGAACGACGGCAACGAAAAGACAGGTTATCTTTCTGATTTCTCATCCAATTATCAAACACCTACCGACTTCTCAGCCGGCGACATTATCGCAACTCCTAACTACGTACTTAAGTATGACAAGGTTGTAGACAGCTACGGTAAAGCAATCACATATACAAAGAACAGCGACGGTTCTTATACCTATTCTTATAATGGCGTAAGCGGTTCTCTTGCAGATGTACTTGCTAACGTTTCAAGCACTACTAAGTTCAATGTTAAATACACATACGAAGCAGGCGTACCTAAGATTACAGGTATTTACATTGCCGATAAGGCTCTCAAGTATGCTAAGCTCAGCGACCTTGAGGGTATCCTTAAGAAAGCAATCACAGCTTCAAACGGACAGGTTGGCGCAGGTCTTTATGAATTGGTAACAGAAATTGCAGGCCTCTTCACTACTGCAGTTGACACATACGTTAGCACTCCTAAGTACAGAGACCAGGTTAAGGGCCATGATGACGGAGGAAAAGTCATCAACTCAGGTCTTAACAACATTATGGTTGCAATTCCTCAGCTCTTTGACATTATGGAAAACCTTGCAGCAGACAAATACGGTGTAAGCAAGGATGCATGGACATATTGCTACAAGGGCAAGATTGTTACGGATTCAAACGGCGCAGTAAGTAACTCTAAGATGACAGAGTTCAAGGATTTTGCCGCTAATCCAAACCCAACAAAGATTTTTGACTGCTTTGTAGGTGTATTCGTAGAGGATTGGCTTGACGCTATTCTTGGTCTTGTAAACAATGTAATAAGCTCTAAGGGCAGTGAATTTGAAAAGAACCTTCCTATTATCACAGGTCTTCTCAATTCAGTAGGCGGTTTCACCGAAACAAGTGCTCTTACAGACCTTTTCAACAGTATCTTCCAGATTACACGTGACAGCAAGTACAGCTTCACATTTGAACCGCAATCAAGCGGATTTGTAGGTCTTGACAGAGATAACGCTTACTTCCTTATTACTAATGTAAGCAAGCTTGTTGACGTTGTTAAGGCACTTATCAATTCATTCAAGTCAAATAACAACAATAACAAAAATAACAACAATAACAATAATTCATCACCTGCCACTACACAGGCAGTTGCAACTCCTAACTCTTCAGTTGATATTTCAGCACATAAGAGCAGCGATATGAAGAACGTTGATGACACAATAGCTAAGCTTGATAAAACATTGTCATCTCTCCTTACGGATTCAAGCGTAAACGGCTATTCAATCAACAAGACAAGTAACATTATTGTCGGCGTAATTTCATTACTTTCAAATTACATTGGTGCAAATGCATCAAACGCAACAATTGATTTACTTAATACCTATTTATATTATCTTAATGGCGAGGATGCACGTACTCCTGATTCAAATGGTAACGTTAATCCTAAGGATATCTACACAAACGAAGGTCTTACAACAGTAGTAGTAAGAACCTATGCTCTCGTCGAAACACTTGTTGCAGGACTTACAGACAAGTATGCATACTCTTATACATATAATAATGGTAATGCCGACGTAACAGCAAAATACAATCTTATCAGTGAAGCAGTCAACGGACTTATTTCTCCTGACTCATTATCTGTAAGAATTAAGGACACAGGCATTAAGGACGCAAGCAAGAAGCTTTCTAAGCTTGACAGTTGGAGTGACGCAGTTAATGACAACGGTACTCTTAACGTAAGCATTAATTGGGGCATCACAGCAGGCAACAGAGATGAATTTATGACAGGTCTTTCAACCTCACTCAGACTTCTCACCTCTATCCTCGGCGTAGTTCTTATTGATACAGGCATTTATGAAAATGCTCTCTACCCTGTTCTTAATACAATAGCTCAAAAGACAGGCATCACAGTTGATACTCCTACTAAGTTTGCAGATAAGAGCAATCCATACCGTGATGAAGTATTCACCGGTATTGTTAATCCAATAGTTTCACTTCTTGACAAGTTCCTTGAAAAGCCTGTAACAACATTGCTCAATCTTGTGTCGGCTATCGGCGTTGTATTAGACGATACAACAACTCCTACACTTGCTTCTGTTGTTTCAAGCGCAGTTAAGGCTATTGCAAACGAGCTCAACGGCGCAGCCAACATTCTTAAGATTAAGAGTGATAAGCTTGGTGCCGCATCACCGTCACTTGCAGCGCTGCTTGAAGGTATCGTTTCTAAGACGTTCGGTGATTTAATCACAGTTAACGACAAGCAAGAGCTTGGACTTAAAGTTAAGGGCTATGCTCTTTCAGGTAACAACATTGTTCCTATTATTAATACCCTTCTTGCAAAGACAGGTATTAAACTCAACAACATTAATTGGAACAAGCTTGGCAAGACAACAACTCCTGCTCAAACACTTGTATACGTACTCGATTATGTTGTTGAATTTGTAAAGACAAATCATAACCTTTCCACAATCATCGGTTTGATTATGGGCAACAACAAGGTAAGCTCAGGCGTTAAGAAGCTCATCAAGTATATCGAAACAGGTAAGCTTGACGGTATGGGACTTCTTAAGATTGTAGGCAAGCTTCTCGACTTCACACAGTCACCTACAGAAGTTTATTGGGCTTACAGCAAATACAAGGGAACTTCATTAAAGTTCAAGTACCCTGACGGTATTTCTTCTTATGATGCTGAATCTGCTATCACCCAGCTTGACAGTGCAGTTGATGCAGTTATGGCTCTTCTCACTAACTTTGGCGTAGTTGATGCATCAAATCTTAAGGGTGTTGTAAGCGGTTTGGTATTTACAAACGCTAACCTCACTTCACTTGCTAAGGCACTTTACGGTGCACTTGACACAAAGAATATTTCACCTTATCTCAATATGGCAGGCATTACTGTTTCACCTAAGGGTGTTGCAGGCTTACTTATGGATAAGAGCTACGGTAAAACTTATTCTTCAGCAGCTAAAACCCTCAAGAAGGTTAAGAGCTGGAAGAAAGTTAAAACAATCAACTGGGGATTCAAGGATGGCTCCGCAAAGGCTGAGCAGGGCTTCGTACATGCACTCGTTGCAATTCTTCGTCCTCTCAACAGTGTTCTCAACGTATTCCTTAATGAAGGAAAGATTGACCTTAGCAATATCACAATTGCAAAGGCTTCAACATCTCTTGATATTAAGGGAAGCGACGGCAAGGTAGCAAGCAAGATTGCTCTTACCTATGAGCTTAAGAAAGGTGTTCTTACTCTTACAGCTAAGGATTCAATGAATGCCGATTCTAAGCTTTCAACAATTAAGCTTGACCTTAACGCACTCAATGTCGGCGTAAACGGCATTAACGGCTATGAAGGTGCAATCGTTCCTCTTCTTGATGTTCTTCAGGTAAGCAACAGCAAGATTAAGACATTTGCACAGTATCAGAAGGATTGCAAGAAGGCTAAGGATAACGTACTTCTTGATGTTCTTAATCCTCTTATGAGCTTTGTTGACCAAGTTCTCGACAAGCCATTTGAAACAATTACATCAGTTCTTCCTAACCTTGCATACTTCATTGATAACAACGGTATCGGCCAGCTTCTTGATAATCTCCTTGCTCCGATTACAAACATTGTTAAAACTGCTAAATCAGCAGGTTTAGACGTTGATAAGATTATTTCAGCGGTTCTTGGCAAGGACCTCGGCAAGTATTTAACAAGCTTGCTTAAGGTTAGAGGCGTTAAGCTTAACATTAAGCTTGCAGACCTCAAGTCTTGCAACATTCAGGACATCGTTGTTCCGCTTATTAACAGCTTACTTAAGAAAACAGGCATCAAGCTTCCTGATTTCAAGTGGTCAACAATCGCTGCTCACGGCAAGGTTGTAACCTCTAAGTCACAGGCTATGAATGCCGAAGGCAAGTTCACTAATAAGGAAGTAATTGCTGACAAGGGCGAGGTTCTCGTTGCAGTTCTCCGCTATGTGGCAGACACTCTTATTAAGAACGCTAAATCAATCAAATCACTTGTTTCTTCAATTGACGCTATTAAGAAGAACAGTATGCTCAAGTCAATCATCTCAAGTGTATTCACTACAATCAGCATAGCTGAAAAAGATGATATCGTTCGTGCAGTATTCTACTTCTTAACAGGCGAACCTACTAATGCATTCTGGGATTACACCGCATATAAGACAGGCTCATTCGACTTCTCATATCCTAAGGGCGTAGACGTTGACTTCCTTAAGAATCTTCCTCCTATGCTTGACGGCCTTGTTGGCAGTTTAATTAAAGGCGGTCTTAACAACTTAATCGGCGGCCTCCTCTTCAAGGATGACATTGTTAACTCACTTCTCACCGGTCTTTACGGTGCAGTTGAAAAGGTTAAGGTTGGCGACGGCTCACTCGTTTCCCTCCTTGCACAAACAGGTATCGACTTCTCAACAAGCAATGTTGCTAAGCTCCTTACAGACGAAGCTTACGGCAAAACTTATGCAGCTAATGCAAGCGTAATCGCTAAGGCTGGTTCTTGGTCAAAGGTTAATACATCAGCTCTTAAGTGGGGCGTTAAGGACAGAGATTCATTCTTCCATGCACTCGTTGCAGTTCTTCGTCCTGTATTCGGCGTACTTGATGTACTTCTTAATGACGCATATCTCGGTCTTTTCGATATCGTAAGAATCCCTGGTTCTAACGGTTATACATCATCAATCGTTCCTCTTATGGAAGCATTCTCAATGTATAACGTTAAGACTCAGTATCAGTACAGAGAAGATATGAAGAAAGCTTATGATAATGTTCTTCTTGACATTATCAATCCTATCTGGGATAAGGTTGAGGATATTCTCAATGCTCCTCTCGAAACATTATTTGAAATGCTTCCAAACCTTGCACTCTTCATCGGTAATAACGGACTTTGCCAGATTCTTGACAATCTCCTCACTCCTATCTCTGCACTTATAGACGCTGTCAAGCCTGTAGTTGACCTCAACACTCTCTTACCTGCCCTTCTTAAGGCACTTAAGGTTGACCTTAACTCTCTCCTCGGCAAGATTGGCGTATCAAACTTCAAGCTTGATATCTATGATATTAACGCAACACTTAAGCCGCTCCTCGGCGCTGACGCTATCGTTCCTCTTCTTAATAACATTCTTGGAATGATTAAGATTAAGGGCACACCGCTTGGAATTAAGCTTAACGACATTAATTGGTTACAGCTTGCAAGCCACGGTAAGGTAATTACCGACGCATCACAGGCTGCTACCTACGGCACAAGAATTTACGTTAAGGGTAACTCTTCAGAAACTCTCATCGCAGTTCTCAGCTACTTAATCGAAACTGTAAACGCAGGCGACAACTTCAAGAAGATCAGTTCACTTGTAACCGGTCTTGTAGGCGGCAACGAAACAGTTTCAGGTGTTGTAGACCAGGTACTTCCTGTTCTTCAGGGTGATACCGATACGGTTATTGCTTCACTTGTTGATTTACTTCAGACAATGGCATAAACCTAAATCTGCAAACCGAATAAAAAATAAAAACGGGCAACTCTTCGGAGTTGTCCGTTTTGCTTTATATTGACTATTTGTTATTTTTTAGATATAATTTATTCGAAAAGCAACATAAAAACATTAATAAAAAATAAGCACTATACAAAATAATAC
>ERZ1034753.187-NODE-187-length-23099-cov-8.424839_pt1 | contig 23099 bp, 20 predicted proteins | sample MGYA00520702_ERZ1034753 | MGnify/ENA primary metagenome ERZ1034753 (study PRJEB33766, sample SAMN09781700) | gut metagenome | biome: gut microbiome | host: Homo sapiens | place: Madagascar | study: EMG produced TPA metagenomics assembly of the PRJNA485056 data set...
ACGTCGTTCGGGACGATGAGGTCGCTGGTTCGAGTCCAGTAATCCCGACGGATTTGGGGTTAACTTGTTGAGCATCATAAGGAATAGCCGTGCCGAGCCTAGAAAACTCGGTGAAAACTCGGTGAAGTCGGATTTTATTGATTATTAATCGGCCATATCTGCAAGAAAATTAAAGATATGGCAAAAAAAAATTATTCTCTTAATTCATTTGACAAAGTGATGAGTCAAATCATCGCTTGGAAGACGCCTGTCTTCCACCAGAAATCAGAGTGTTATGTATCATTTCAGGCTTACGACCCTCTCAGTGGCCGTCTGAAGACGAAGAAGATCATGCTCGGTCACATCAAGGGCAAGACTAATCAGCGCAAGTATGCTGAGGACCTTATCAAGCGCCTCACCGAGCAGCTGAGTTCCGGATGGAACCCTTGGATAGAGGCGGTGCAGCCTCTGGAGTATGCGCAGTGGGATGATGTCATCTCGAAGTATAAGGACTACCTTGTCAAGCTCTGCAATGAGCATAGCTTGCGAGAGGAGTCCTATGTTGACTACTCCAGCCGTGTTCATATCCTGGAGCAATGGAAGGTGGCGAAGCGCATTCCGCTGACCTACGTCTATCAATGGGATAGACAGACCATCACTAAGTTCCTGGACTATGTCTTCATCGAGCGCAACAACACTATCACTACTCGCAACAACTACCTCACCTGGTTGAAGTCGTTCACGTCTTACCTGGTAGAGAGAGGCTATCTCTCGTCTAACCCGACCGAAGGGTTAGGGCGTATAAAGAACAGACACAAGAAGGACAGAGACGTGATACCTGATGATGTCATGAAGCAGATACGAGCTTATCTCTATGAGAAGAATAAGCACTACCTCCTCGCTTGCGAGATATTGCACTACCTCTTCGTCAGACCTCGTGAACTCTCATTCCTGAAGATAGGTGACTTCCATCTGCAGACTCAGACCCTCACGCTCCATGGAGCGCATACCAAGAATGGCAATGATGCCACCATCACCCTGCCTTCGCATGTTATCAGACTGATGATAGACCTCAATGTCTTCTCCTACCCTAGTCACTACTATCTGTTCTCTGATAGGTTCTCACCAGGTGAGGCTCGCAAGAGTGAGAAGATGTTCAGAGACTACTGGTGTAGGAACCTGCGCAAGGCGCTAGGGTTCTCGGACCGCTACAAGTTCTATTCGCTTAAGGATACCGGCATTACGAATATGCTGAAGGCGAATGCCGATGTTTTGTCGGTTCGTGACCAGGCTAGACACTCCTCTATCCTCATCACCGACATCTATACGCCTAAGGACATTAAGGAGGCTAACAAGTATATCATGAACTATAAGGGCATCCTATAATATATAATAAGGTGGGGAACGATTGTTCCTCACCTTATTTATTATGATAGCATATAGAAATATCCGGTGTAGATTGGCTCGATGGCATCATCTTTCACCTCCATTTCAATCTTCGCGCACACGAATTTCTTGTTGCGGATGATGTAAATCTTTGAAGGATCCGGAATCTCATCTGACTTGAACTTGATTTCCATGCAGTTCTTGTTGTCTATTCTGAGGCCATTATCATGTAGGCTTCCCAGGCAAGTCGTTCCTATTTCTCTTTTCTTTCGGAGTGATAGCGAGTAGAAATCATAGAAGATGTCTGCAATGCCGCTGTATCTGTAGTCTGCATTGATGCGATAGTCGGTCAAGAACTGTGGCCATCTGGATTTATTGCCAACCCAAGAGAGGCTTGTTTGATTTGGGCCTCCAATTTGTACTCTGCCAGGAAGGATGAAGAATATATTCATGCATTCCTGATCATCTTCGGATTTGTCGAGTGTTGACTCATCATCTATCGCATCCTGCACGGATGTGTAGCTGAATCCGTCATCATCAACATCGCTCTCCTTGGAATCCGGCTCCTTATCATTAGGAATTGATAGAAGACATCGCTTCTCGTAGTATTTATCCTCTAGTAACCCCGTCTTGAAATTGATATCTTCGACGACTTGCGCTGCAGGAGAAATGTTCAGATCAACATAGTCTTCAGAAGATTTGTCCCTGATGAGCGGTGACCAGACGCCAGCAAGCTTCCAGCTTTTCTTCCCGTTTTCGTCTTCCACATATATGTAGTAGTCGCCGAAATTCTCGATAATGGTCTGTCGTTTCTTTTTTTCAGACCATAACATTGTTGTTGAAACAAATTGATTATCTAGACTTATCTCTTCGCTATGAAAATTCTCAAAATTCTCGAAAACCTTTTTCGAGATCACTTCATAGCTGCCTCTATTAGCTGACCCTCCCAAGTTGTATTCCAGGTTTGCTGTAGATGAAGTGGAGATGGATCCATCTTCATCGTAGTCCGTAGTATATTCGTCCATAGGTTCAATCTTGATAGAATCAGTTGTTGTCAGTTCTGAAGCATTGATAACGGAGCACGTCTTCAGTATATCGTCAAAAACGATGGTAGCATTGAAGAGTTTCCGGAATTCCTCAATAAAGGTGTAGCTCGACCAATGAGGAAGCGCCTTGCGCAGCTCTCGCGTCTTGTAGGCTGAAGCGATATACAGAAGGTTCCATGGCTTGCAGTCGAAGTCGTTGCGCTTGAGGGTATATCCCTCGTATTCTACTACCTTGCGAAAGATATGCATCAGGTTTGGCTGTACTGCCAGGTTCATGACAAATGGTGCATTGTAGCCGATGAACTGCTTCGTTTTATCTACTCCTACGAAATTGGCAATCATATCATTTGTTTCGTCCCGCACAGGAACGAAGCACCATTTCCCTTCAACTCCCAGAAACTTCGACTTATCATCATCAAGTCTGTAGATGTCATTGATCTTCTGAAGGTTCTTAAATCCCTGCGACCAGCCCTTATCAACTGTATAACCAGGTTTATCTGCGATACCCAGGTCCATCTCATCGATGTAGTGCTTTGTCAATTTCTCGTTGAATTTGATGCGTGACTTGCCTCCAACTATCTGCAATTTCACTTCATTTTGGTTCACGGATAGTATGGTACCGACACCGCTCATGATGATGCGGCTATCAACATATAGCTTGCAATCATCGTATTTTGCGATGTTTTTTGCAACCTCGAATCGAGAGACATTCTTGAAAATCTCCCGGTTGGCCAAGATGTCCATGGGGAATGTGATATCATAGGTATATTCACCATCATCGGTGACATACTGATTTGCGTATGTCACCTTGATGGATGATGTGGATATCGGGTATGCCCGATGGCCATTGATAATACATGTAATCATAGGCTATTTGTTATCTAATATCTTCTGATAATCTTTGAGGCGTCGGTAGATGCCTCTGCGACCTGCAATAGGCAGCTCCACGTCGATGCCATCCTCTAGCGTCTGATTGAGTCTGCTCACTGCTGAGTTGACTCCGTCCAGAGACTGGCGCACTTCGGTGTTGTCGTTGCTGACGTTGACAACGGGAGCGACAACGGAGGCGTTACCGCCTGCTCCGAGTGCCCTGCTGATGTCCTCAGCGGTCAGAGAGCCAACGGTGTTGGATTTTTGCGCCTTGTCGATGAGGTCGAGAGCTGGACGGATGGAGGTGTTGTTGACCGCATTGTGGTTGGCCACGAATTCACCCTCATGGACAATGCCTGCCTGCTTGCGGTACCTGGTTCCTCCGGTGTAACCACCTTCATAGTAACCGGCCGCCTCTGCCTGGTGCTGCTTCTTGATGGTAGCAATCTGCAGCATACCTGCTGCGGTTGCCATGCCAGCAGCGATTGGTGCCATAACCCAACCGGTGACAGGGATGCTCGCCGCTGAAGAATAGGCATTGATGGCAGCCATGGCGGTTGATGCGATTGCCTGAGCGATCTCAATCTTCATGGACTTCTTGTTGGCCTTGGACTTGGCAGCTGCTAACTCCTTGTCACGCTTCTCCTCCAACTTTTTCTTCTTTTTCGAGTTGTTGCCAGCTGCAGCAATCTGCTTTTCGTAGTTTTTGGAGATTTTGGCTTGCTCCAGGTCTGAGCATGCCTGAGCGTATGCTGATGCAGAAGAGAGAATATTGTTGATGCCATTGTATGCAGCAGATGTCTGCTGCACCATGTTATCGAGGAAGTTGGCGGTGACCTGCGCCTTGGCCTGCATGTATGCGGCATGGTTCTGCTTGTCGTTGCCATACAACTCCTTCAGCTTCTCCATCGTGTTCTGATAGTTTGAGATCTGCGAGGTGAAGTAGCCGCCAATGCTGCCATTGCCAGCCTGCTGGGAATCACCTGCGGCAGCTCTCGCACTGTCCACCATCTCGGTTGTCTTGTTGTCCACCTTGCGCTGAACGGAACCTGCACCATGGTCCTCGGCATCCTGGCTGGCTCTCTGAGCAGCGAACTGCTTGGAGATCTCCAGCTTCATGCGCTGATACTCCTCCTCCTTGATCAATCCCTGCTTGTAGAGATTGTCAAGGCCGTTGAGGTACATTGTTTCCTGAGCCTCTAGGTCTTGCTTGCCGAACTGCTGGCGCAATTCCTTCAGCTGGTTCATGTAGGACTCTTGCATCTGCAGCTGATGGTCGATTGATGCCTGCTCCATTTCAGCCTTCAGATCCAGCCATTCCTCGCTTCCCTCATTGTAGAGTGCCAGGCGCTTCTGCATGGCATCTGCATCATTCTGATAGATGGCTTCATCGAGAGCGATGTCATTCTGATAGATAGCGGAGTTGGCATCATTGTACTGAGCCTTGATGCTCGCCTCCTTCTGGAGGCGTTCACGCTCGATGGTCTGCTCATTCATTTTGAGGATGGCAGCGTCATGCTGCTTGACAACGTTGACCTGGTTGTCAAGCAACTGCTTGTACTCGTTGCTCTTCTCACCATATAGCTGCTTCAGCTTGGCAAAACCCTTAATCTGAATGCTCTGTCGGTCATCGATGAACTGCTGGTATGTCTTGTTGCCTTCGGCATAAGCCTTGGCGTTGTCAGCGAGCAGCTGATTTGTCTCAGCCTTGATGGAGTCTGCTGCCTGCTTCTGCTTGCGCTTGGCTTCAGCCTGGCGCTTGCGTTCCTCGGCTGCATCAGCCTTCGCAGCCTTCACCCTAGCCTTGCGCTCCTTTTCAGAAGCTTGATGAGTGCCAGTTGTTTTATGCGGCTTAATGATGGTACCATCATTGCCCTTGCCATTGTATCCATTGTTTCGCCAAGGTTCCGGATCATTGATCTCGAAGTGCTGGGACTCCAGCTGTTTTATCTTATCGATGAGCTTCTGCTGATACTGCTTTTCACGCTCGATGCTCTTGTTCATCACATCAATGAACACTTCTTTGTTGTCAGAAGCTAAGTTAAGCATCTTAGTTTTACCGCTTGCAAACGGATTTATGCGCCCCCAAACTTTTGCCCAGAATCCTCGCTTGTCGTTGTCAGCTTCGTTTAGCAAGTCTTCTTGTTCAGCCTGCTTTGCTATAGACTCAGCAAGCTTCTTCTGCAGGCCGTCGATGACGATCTTCTTCTTCATCATGTCGATGTAGGACTGGATCTGCCTTGTTGCTTGACCGGTTCGCACTGCTTCCTCTGTGATGTTACCGAGGTGCTCACGCATCAACTTGCCGTTGAGTTCCTCTAGGGCTGCCTTGCGGTCTGACTCTGCTGTGGTGTTGGATTGGATTGCAGAAACGAGGCGCATGATGGCAGCTTCCTCGTCTGCAGCCTGCTTGTTGGCATCGGTCACTGCATCATTGTAGTCTCGCTGAGCCTGCTCTGCGGTGCTCGTCTCCTTGGATAAGGTAACGATTGCTGCTGTGAGTCCTACGACAACAGCTATCACGGCTGTGATAGGGTTGGCCAATAATACCTTGTTCCACAGCATCTGCGCTGCTGCGGTCAGTTTTATCTCACGTGTCAACGCCATCTGAACAATTTCCATGGTCTTGAGAGCAGATGTCTTGAGCCCCACCAGGACGAGATGCGCCTTCTCGCGCAGAATCATGATGTTGAGCCATGCCATCTGCGCCTTGTCTGCTATCAACTTTGCTTTAGAGACTGCTGTATAGGTGACGATGGCAGCTGTCAACACAATTAATATGCGCCAATAATCTTTGACGAAATCAACGAGTGTGGAGAGTGCCCGGACACCAAGACTTGCTGCAGATATGCAATATCTAGCAGCAGGGTAGAGCTTTTGGCCTAGCTCTATGGAGAGATCGAGGAACTTCTTGCTCGCCTTGTCAAGTTGAGCCTGTACACTCTCGTTTTGAGTCTCGAACTCATTGAGGACGGACGTGCCTTCCGCATAAGCTTCGTTGGCAAGGTTCTGGGCAGACTTGATATCATCGAGCTTGTCTGCGAGGACGGTGAGGACACCTGTCGCTCTGGAACCATCCATCTTCATTTCCTCGAACATAGGTGCGAGGTCTGCGAATCCACCCTTGGCTCGCATGGCTGCCAGGAATTGGAGGAGTGCGCCATTGGCGTCCTCCTTTAACGTCTTTGCGAATTCCTTGACATTGAGACCTGCAATCTGAGCAAACTTTGCAGAGTCCTGGAACATCTTAGCGAGGAGGTTCTGCACTGCGGTTGCAGCAGTCTCGTCTTGCTGCATGTTCTGGTCGAGGACGGAGGCGAGACCCATAATCTGCGCCTGGGTGAAGCCTGCCTGCTTGCCGACACCTGCTACACGGGCGGTGAAATCAACGAGATAACCGGCAGATGCAGAAGAATTCTGCGCCAACTCGTTGATTGCCGAACCGGTTGCGAGCATGGCTCCTCGCAAGCCCATGGTCTTGTCTTCACCGAACATCTGGGCTAGCTTTCCGATTTGGGAGACTGCCTTGTCTCCGAGGTCATCACCGAGTGCCACATTGATTTTATCTGCTCCATCGACGAACTCCTCAACTGCAGCAGTCGATGTGATGCCAAGTCTTCCGGCATCTTCGGCCAACTGGTTGAGCTTCTGTCGAGGGGTTCGGGTGTCCATCTTTTTGAAGTCCTCGTTCATGCGCTCAACTTCCTCGGCTGCCTGACCTGTATATTTGCGGACGTTGTTCATTTCATCGTCCATTTTGGCATACTCCTCCACGCACTTCTTGACGGTGAAGGTGATGCCGGAGATGGCAGCGACGGCTCCCAGGGCGATGCCCTGCATGCGGTTGAACCAGTCTGCAGAGCGCTTGATCCAGGACTCCTGAGCAACGCCCTCGGCTCTGACTGCCTGCAGTTCTGCCTTCAGCTGCTTCGCCTTCAGCTCCATCTGTTTGAACTGCTCGCTACCACGCTGCATTCCCTGCATCTGCTGATTGAGTGCCTTGATGGAGTATTCGAGGTCACGGATGGATGATGTCTTCAGGTTGGCCATGGTGTTGTTGACGAGCTGCATCTGTCTCTTGGACTCCTTGATGTCCACGTTGGTGCGGTCAATCTCCTTGTCATACAGCTGCATGAGTGTGACCACTTTCTGCTCGCTCTGTCTGATGCGCTCCAACTCTGCCTCCACCAGCTTCAGCTGTGAAGCTCGCGAGGCATACATGGTCGATGATGGGTCGTAGTCAGCCATCTGGCTGCGAAGCTTGGAAGCGGTGAAGTTGAGGTCATTGAGTGACGCATGCTTCAGGTTGGACATGGTAGCCGTCATGCGGCTGGCTTCCTGGTCAGCCTTGCGTGTTGCACCCTTCAGTGCAAGCATCTGCTCCTTGACTCTGTCTAGCTGTGCCTCCAGCTTGGCGAAGTCGGCAGGGTCGGAGACAGCTTTCATCTGCCCCTTCAGATGTCGGGCAGCCTTCTCCAGCTGGCCGAGACTCGCTGATGATAGGTTCTCGAGCGTCTCCTTGACGCCCATGGTCGCATTTTTGAATTGCTTCATCTCTCGCTCAGCAATCTTCAGTTCCTTTGCGAGAGATGAGCCTAAACGAATATCGCCCGTCGAGAAGGCTTCCTGTTTAGCCTTCTTCAGACGAGCGACCTTATCTTCAAGCTCTTTGAGGCGGTTCTTCGCCTCCTCAGAATTGAGCTTGATGACTGTTGTATATACTTCTTGTCTTGCCATTAGCGGTTGACCTGTATATAGTTGTTATATAAGATAGTGGAGTTGGGGTTAAAATTGATCATCTTGATATTGTAGCCATCGGTTCCCCATTTCCACAACAGAAATCGATGTTTGAAATTGCGAGTGATAAGGCATTGCAAGCTGTCTCTCGCTCTATATGTAAGCATAGAGTCTGCAGTGTTGAGCTTCACGCTCAACCACTTGTCGCTATACTTGAATAGTGAATTCTCACGAAGCGTCTTGACAGTGCCTTCGGTGACTACCGATGTGCGCTGATCCGCCATTATCTGACTGACCTTGATGTTGAGATCTTTCAACAATTGTCTGTCTGCTGCAAACTCTTTGTACTCTTCAGGAGGCATCATGATGACCTTCTGCGTCACGGTCTTGACTGAGTCACGGATGGTGTCTCGCTCAGCTGGCGCATACTGCAGCTGAAGCTTGTTGAGCTGCTCTTGTAGGTTCTGCTCCGCTCGCTGCTTTTTATGCTCGACGTAAAAGTCTCTGCCTATGCTGAGCACAAGCAGAAATACGAGGAGAAAACCAATTTCTCTTTCTGATTTATAACTCATTGCTAATCTTTTAAATGTCTGCGTATTCCGGAATCGCGTCGAAGCATGGGCACTCCTTGATTCGCTCCCATGGGTCAACGACTCCATTGCCATTCTTATCTGGAGAGATGTCACGGTGACCCATGATCTTTGCATTAGGGTAGCGCTTGCGCAACTCCTTCAGGAGTTCGCGAAGACCTTCCTTCTGCTTCTCTGTTCTGTTGTCGATAGCCTTGCCTGTGCGGGATATTCCGCCCATGTAGGCGACATTGATGCTGTCGAAGTTATGGCCGAACACGCCATTTGAAGGCTTGTCCTCTGTCATGAGTTGTGTACACTTGCCATCGGCAGTGACTACCCAGTGGTAGCCAGGGTAATGCCAGCCCTTGGCAGTGAACTCCTTCAGCAATGAGTTGACAGTCCATGACTGTCTGCTCGCTGTGCAATGCACGAAAATCTTATTAATTTTCCTTGCCATGATTATTTTTTAAATAATTATTGATAATGTCTTTAACCCTCGTGTCGAACGTGAGTGCAAAACCAAAGACGGTTGCTACATACATCAAGCTCTGACCGAAGTACCACAAGACGTTTGAAGTGACGTCGTGAGACATGAAGAAGCTAATATAGACGAGCGCAATGGCTGCTATTAGGACTACTCCAGCGCTGCTGTAGTGAATCCAGTCTTTAGTATTTCTCTGCATCTTGTTGACTTTTTTTCGGGTGCAAATATATATATAATATATGGTATATAAAAATACGGCAGATTAAGCGTCTGCTTAACCTGCCGTACCTGCTAGCTATGTGAGATATCTCGGTCGAGAATCTCGTTGGCCCACTGCTTCGCCTGCTCACGCCATGCCTGGAAGTCCTCGAACTCCTTCTCATGGTCTGCATTGCCGTCTCCATGGTTGCATAGGATGGCTTCAACGTCATTCTGGCTATATTTCATGCGAACGATGCCAGCGACGAAGTCGTTGTAGTTGGCGCTCTCAGCCTCAATCTTGGTAGAGCCATCCGGCTCGTCACCCTCATAGCTATATGCTGTTACTGTTTTGTTATCACCAGCAGACTCGCCTGCGTTGTCTGGGTGATAATCATCTACTCTCTTCTCGTTGAGGTACAACAGATAATGATTATCGTCATACTTCACATAGCTCATACGGAGCAGATAGTACTTTTTGTTCATCTAGATGAATTTATAGAATTTCTTGCCGAATTTATTCGTCAGTTCCGCTGCAACGACATAGAAGTCCTTGCCTAGCAGCGGCCATTCCTTCTTCGCCTGGTCAACCATGATCTCTGAGCCAGTGAAGAGCCACCAGTGTTCCGGCTTCCAGTGTGGGACCTCGATTGCATCGCCATTCTCATCCAACTCATCTTTCTTTTCGACGTAGTCGATGTATCTGAATTTGATAGCTAAGCGGTCTTTGGGGACCTTCTTTGGCACCATATTCTTGTTGCCCTGTTCGTCCACTTCTTCGACCTGCTTGATAGCGAAGTCCACCTTCGACTTGTCCACCTTGTAGTCCTCGATGAGGATGATGTGACTGTCATACTCTTCAATGTTGCGGCAGAGAATATCTTCAGGATGCTTCTTCTGCTGCATGCTCATTCCCTCGAACGGAATCTCACCCTTGCGAGTTTTCACGAGTTGCCCATACTTCTTCATACCGATTTTATTTAATAGATTTGTACAATTTGCGTGTCTTGTGAGGCCGAGTCTTGATGCCGCCTTGATGCGGATCTGCTCGTCTGAATACCCTCGCTTGCGAAGCTTGGCTACCTGCGCACAGAGTTCATGCTTGGTGCGCTTGCGCAACAGGGCATGGTCTGCGAATATTCGCTGACCGCAGAAGTCAATGCCATCGCATGTGCGTTGGATATTCCAGGACTTGTTTATCTGCAGCTTCCAGTCTCTTGCCAGGTGCATGACTGCGAGCTCGGTCATGATGCGGAGGAACACCTTGTCCTCGTGAAGGATAAAGATATTGTCCATGAATCGGTAATAATGTCGGAGTCCTTGTAAGCAAAATCTATCGAATCTTTTGTTAAGTGATTTTACCCCCCCTAATCACCTTTGCCTGCTGTTCGCTGCGGCAAGTTACGAGCATATCGCTGACATATCTTGCCTGCCAATAATGATAGCGTTCCGGATCCTTCAGGATATCGAAGCACCGTATCGCTAGATAGTCGAATCGAACCAGGAATAGCTGGCCTAGCAGTTGCGTCAGCTTGACACCGAGGACTACTCCGTTTGGATAGCTGTCAACGACTTCGTCGATGAACGCCAGCAACTTGCGGTCCTTGATGTATAGCCTATATTCTTTCTTCAGCAGGTTATGCTCCATGTTCATGAAGTAGTGATGTATGTCCATGGGCATGCAGAACTGCGTCTCCTCTTGGGGAGACGAAAATATATCTTTCTTGACAATATTGTAGAAGAAGTGCGTGCCTTTGCCTTTTGTTCCGGCAGGACAATGATGATGAATCTTTGCTCTCAGCTTATCCTCAACTGGATATAATGCAGAATGCTGGATGACATGATCCTTGACTGGCAACTTGTTGACTATGCGAACCTTCGGTTCGTACACCATCTTCGGATCATATTCTGATGTATGCCAAGTCTGATCAGTATAGGCACTGAGAAGCTTCAGCAGATTTTTCTCTAAATCTGCCTCAAATCTCTGCACGCCTAAACGTGACCTCTTATGTCTGCAATATTCATAAAATGAATTACGAAAGTTTTGTAAAGTTTCGACCTCTTCAGAAATTTTCCCTAGTCTTTTCACTTTTTAAAATTCTATGATTGATAATAAGGTCGGTGTATGTGTCTGTGTAATTATCTGTGTATGTGTCTGTGTCTTATCGGTTGTCTGCTTTTTTAATGTCCTATTTTTCGACCGGATGAGCCTTTCTCATCATCTACTCAATATTCTAGCTTGTGTATGTTCTGCCATGGGGCAAGGTTTGACTCCAGAGTCTCTGCAATATAAGCAAACTAACTTGCAGAACTATATAAAGTTGAGGGCCGCGCCATAGTTCACGTTGGAGATCGAGACATCATTGTTCACGTTGAGCGTCGACAGACCACATTTGCCACCATTGTTAGCGTTGCCACCACGACAGCAAACACGGAACCCGCGCAGGAGTCACAACCTGTTGTTTTATTTCGGCTGCAAAGTTACAAAAAAAAATCGGTATAAAAGAATGTCAAAGAACGAAATTTCAAAAAAAATCGACCGCCCAAAGGGCGGTATTGACGCGAACTGTGTTCGCGAGGGTGCTCCGGGGTGCCAGAGGCTCCGCCTTGGGTGCTCTCGTTCACCCTTGACCACCCTCGCCCACGCTAGGCCGCTTCGTAATACACAGGCTCCAATGACCACTCGCTTGCTGCTTCGCAGAGGGCCGCGCCATAGAACACGTCGGAGATCGAGACAACATAGCTCACGTTGAGCGTCGACAGACCACACCCGCCACCACGGTGAGCGTTGCCACCACGACAGCAAACACGGAACCCGCTTGTAGCTTCTGACGTGTTCCATAAGTAGCTAGTCCAATATGTCGAATCTGTAGCGCCAATTTGCGTTGGGAAGTTCTCAAGATGATCCATAGACAAGGTCTTGATATAGCCTTCATCTTTTGCTGGAGACTTGCTCATAGCCTTCATGCCAGTCGCATTGCCGATAGTCCACGAGCCATAGATAGATGGTGCTACCAGGTGAGTCAAGGTCGTATCACTGTTGACTTGACAGAACTCATCATCCATCATCTTGAAAAGATGACCGAATCCGTTCTTGTAGCCGAAGAAGCATGGAATCTTGGCTGTATATACAGTTGTGCCTGCGTCATTCTTGACAGCATAGGATGCTTCTCCGCATGAATCGCCCAGCTCGATGCCTGCGCTCATAGGTGCGACAGGTCTGTAACCGTTGTATGACTCCCAGTTAGGCATAGTCGTAAGACCAGTTCCGAGTCCGCCCTGGAAGAGACCATTGGCATCTTTGTTCGCGTTGACAGCATCCTGATCGTAATGCGTTCCGAAAATTATGCCGAACAGAATTGCGACAATGGAGGTATGGCGCATGGTCGTACAGAGCCAGCCCTTTCCATTCTTGCGTGCGGCTGCGCGGAACTGCTCAGTTGTCTGAGCGGTTGCCGGTCTTCCGAGGAGCGTGTTGTTCTTGCCGTCGTATGTCGCATTATTGTCTCCTCCTCTGTAGTTTGCACCATTGTTGATGTAGCTCACGAGACGGCCTGTGCTACGCTCTATGGTAGCGAAGCCTGCAGCAGAGATACTGCCGATAGGTATTTCATAGTTGTACTCGCCTGGAATTGGCTTGAGGCCTATCATCTCATAGTGTAGACCTCCAACGGTCTTGATAACTACGTAGAACTTGCGACCCCAGCCCCATTGGTAGTGACCTTGTGAGCCATCCAGCTTTGCAGGTTCGCCTGTCGCATACTTGTAGTGATCCTTACTATCAAGCTTTTTGCGGCTATGGTCATTTTGCACGAGATATGCACCAAGGCCAAGCGAGTATGGCAGCTCCTTGAGGATGTCAAGGCTGCCGACAACTGCTGCAGCCTTAGGCGTTGCATTGGCAGTATTCCACACTCGGCCGCACCAGGCATGCTGACCGACAGCAAGGTCAGCCTTAAGCGCATCCATGCCGATGCGTGTGACGTTGCCGTCCTTATCGGCCAACAGTACACTCTGGTTGCTGTTGACGGTTGTGACTTCTGTCACGGAGTTGAATTTTTTACCTTCCATTTCAAACTATTCTACTATTTGTTTATTTTTCACATTATGATATACCCACATTGTGTTACCAAGATGGTTCGTGCCGATTAGCTCACACCACCCATACACTTCTATGGTAATCTCTCTATTCAACGAGAAACTGGTGTCAGCCGCCATGAATGCGTCCTTTGTCTGCTCGCCCTTAAGCACTGTTGGCGGTGTACTGCGCGTAATGATAGGATTGAAGACAACGATGCGCATGAATTCTCCATCTGTCAGGTGCGGTAGGACATAGGTTCCGCCACCTCGTATGAAAGAGCCATTTATTACACTTTTCCCATCAGTAACCGTATTTTCGTTGTATCTCAGTCTTCCGACGGAGATATCACCCGAGACGCTAATATTCTGGAATATTCCTCCATTGCAGATAACTTTGCCGTCCTTTGCTAGGAATATGATGTTGTCATTTTCATCCTTCATCTCGATGACCTTGACTCCCAGGTTTTCAACAAGCTGATATTGACTCAAGATGATTTTGGCAATTACCATTTCTATTGGGCTGCCCAGCCTCCAATAATGGTTGTTTTGGTCCTCATCACTGCCTGGGAAGTTGTTCGCAGTCTTGATATGACTCTTGATGCAGCTGTAATAGCCGGAGTTGTAGATAACGACATCTTTCCACTCCTCGCCCGATGCTCCAGACTCGAAGCTATAGCCATTGCCGCAGTTCGCCCAAGATTGCGGGCCACGGAGAGTTGCACCTGTTTCGCCTCTCTTTCCACCCTCGCCATCGGCTATTGTCTTGACAGGTATCGTATACTTGTACGTAACATTCTCGACTTTGACTGCGACAGCTAAATTGGTATAGACATCAATATTCGCTGCTATCACTACAATAACTCTCTTCCCTTTGTCGTTGTTAATCACGCTAGCCTTAACAGAGCTGGCATAATTAGATGGAACTTCCACACTGACAGAACAAGCTAATTCAACTCCTGCTTTGTAAGCTCTCACGTCAACAGCATACGTTCCTGCAAATTGAGATTTCTTGTGGACGATGGTCGGCATTGACATCTGTATGTTGATGGCATCCTTGCCTGGTTTACCCTGCGGTCCTATGCCACCAGTACAGCATATAGGAGTAGTCTCCGTAGAGGTTCCATCTGTGTAGTAAATGATGGACTTAGACCAAATGTATTTGTCGCTCACCCATGTTGGCGACTTACTCTTGACCCACTCGCCTCCGGTGATGGCCGTAGGCGATGTCGAAGAGTAGTAGTATTCCTCAATGCGGTCGATGCTCCTGGCTACAGACAGGCACATAGGTGTTGTAACCTTTTCGTCACCGTCTGTGTAGTAGATGTGTGTCCTGCTCCAGATGTAGTACCCTTTGCGCCACTTGGGTGCAGTTGTCTGCCATCCCTCTGTAGGTGCAGTTGTCTGACTTTTAGACTCGGCATATTCCACATCGGTGTTGGATATGCCGACACCGACGCGGAGGAACTTAATCACTCTTGTAATAACACTCATAGGCTATTTAACCGATTGAATTGTTAATGCTACGTTGCTGTAACCTGCGTGAATGCAGTCTGCTCTCGTCACTGCGAACGAACTCAGCTGGACTGTAGGCTTGCGAGAGGCCTCGGTATTGAGAACAACGCCTGACGCTGACTTCAGCGTGAAATAGAACTTAGACTCAACGGTCTCAGACTTGCCTCTGACAATCAATCTCGGTGTATAGGTTACACTGCCATTGCCTACCTCGTCCTCATATATAGACTCATCGACCGGAGTAGGGTTAGGTTCAATGTCGAAAGGATCAGAAGCGTCGATAACTGTCTGGAAGTCGAATCCTAACATGCTGTCCTTGCTCATGCTCTTGTCGTTGTACACCTCAACCATGTACTCACGGGTGCAATCTACATCTGCAGCCTTTACCGTGATAATCTTGCCATTAGCTCCTGAAATCTCCTCCCATCCGGTGATACTGTTCACTGCTCTGTACCATTTGTAATACAAGCCAGATGTCAGAGTCTCGTTGCCCTGCGTCACCTTTGCTTCGAGCTGGCAGCTATCATCCTTGTTGCTAAGGACAAAGTTATGCGTATCGTTTGCCGGAGCCTTGATTGCTACTCGATAGGCTACACCTGTGTAAGGGCCGACTGGAATCTTATATACAGCCTGCACCTCATCGGTAATTTCCTGCTGATTAGATCTCTCAGAGACGGTTCCCACCATCTTGATGTTGATAGCTGAATAATTTGATGCCTTGACCAAATTCTTGCAGATCTTCAAGCCCCAATAGAACTGTGAAGTGCTTGGTCTGATAATTTCAAAGAGACCATCGAAGAGTCCTGTAGACTTGCCTGCGCTGTTGAAAGGAATTTCCGTCTCGTTGAAGAAGTACTTCATCGAGACAGGTGTCGTGACTCCATCTGCAGTACGTGACGAGATGACAACGAAGTAGAGCTTCGGCTGAGACTTAGAGAAGTCAGGATAGACGGTGACCACGTCACCGTTCTTCTGATACTCCTGATAGAGATCTCCGTCCGGAGACTGGATAGATGGGGTGAAGGTTCCCATCTTCTGAATGAACGTGATGTTCACCGATTTGCTTGCGCTACTCATTGTCTGCCTCCTCTCTCATGATGAATCTGCTGTCTGTAGCTATTGGCAGCTTGTTGCACACCTCGCCTTTCTGCTCCTGGCATGCTGTCTTGCCGTCCATGGCAATAGCACCTATGTTCGACAGAGTACGCTCGAATTCAATTGGATCTCCGAGTGGCAGAATGTCCTGGCACCAGAGAATGAAGTTGCCATCCTGCAACTCTGTTCTGTCTTCGGTCAGCTGGAGAAACTCCACGACCTTGCGGTTCGCCTTGATGTATCTTTCCATGTCAATGATTTTTTATTAATGAAAAATAAATGGATTGCCGTCTGCATCCACGAATACCTTGCCGTCTGCGTCCATGGCCAAAGCAAGAGGATTGAGGTCCTTCACCTCAATGGCGAGGATAGCCCCTCTGCTAGGGTCTAGCAGTTCTGTTGGAACTGCTGGCTCCATGCCATGGCCAACAAGAACAGCATTTTCGAATTTGATAGAATTATTCGGAGCCATCCACCAGAGGACTTGCAGCTCTCTTGTTGGGTTCTCGATATCGCCTTGATTGTCGAAGATAGTAGCTTTCGGATTGACCAGCTTCGTTCCCGGAAGTACCTCGTCAACGAGGTCTATCATGTCGTAGTCATAGAACGGAATCCTACGGACGATGTTGACAATCTTGTACGGAGTTGCATCGTTGAGTTCAACGCTAGCTGGATTGCCTGCTGCAGAGTATTTGGCTCGGCAGCGGATGCAGATGCGCTTGCCCATCAGAGAGCGGTCTAGCGTAACGGATGCACCGTCTTCTGATATCTTGATCTCCAGGTCGTCTGCAGTAATTGCCGAGAATTGCCCCCGACTTCTCATAATCTCCCAAACAAATTGACGCTTGCTCTTAGCGCACTCTTCTGTGCCTATTCGCAAGGAGGCATTGATGATTTGCTTGTCTGTGTCACGAAGCGGATTGTAGTAGCGGTCACCGCTTGACAACAGCAGCGTCGGCTTGTAAATGGTTCCATTCTTGCATCTGATGGAGTAATCCATTGTGATGTCTCGAACCTTGTTGGTTCGGGTATCCAGGAACTTCGCCTTGAATCTGAGCAATATCGGCTTCTGCGGTGCTCCGTTGATGTACCACAGAAGTTTTCCGGCATCATTGCCGGACGATGTGATAACATACTTTTTAGGTGTAGTTACCAACGCATTACCCTCTACTCCGTTCTCCACCCTGTACCAGGCGATATCAGTCAGCTCGCTGTTGACACGACCGTTTTTGAGGATGCCATCTCTGTCTATAATGCTGATGATAGGCTGCAATGCGCATGGCGTCAGCTCATAATTAGGAGAATACTCATTCTGGTCAGCATCATAGGTCTGCTCTAGCGTTACACTGCCTGAGACAGATTGTGATAAATTAATCTGAAGAGGCGTGTACTTAATGTCTATTTTCTTGTATTTCATGCTTTTCGCAATTAATTATATTCTGCTGTGACGGAATCCTGGTTGACTTCCTTACCAAGACCGTCGCGTAACCTAACTGTAGCCGTGAATCGAATCTTAGGCGGAACGCCCTCGCTATCTATAGATAGGTCTGATTGCGTGAGCACTATCGCCTTGCCAGCCTTGGAGCCAACTTCGAGCGACCAGATGTTGTCACTCGTGACCCTCTGATTTCCGCTGCGGTCTTCGGTATATCGAGTCCAGGCAACATCAGACTCCAGGATATCGCTTGTCACGTCCTGTCCGTAGAGCGTAGCGACGATGGTCAGAGGTGCGCGGAAGCAGTCGAAGTCATAGACAGTCTCGTCCTCCAGGAAGTCAACAGAGAATGCCGGATTTCCCTCAATCATTGCCCAGTCTGTGTTGTTCCACCTAGGAACAGTGTGCGTGCCAGTTTTCTGGCATCGCCACTTGCAGCCGGTGTACCAGACATCTGAGGTCTCATATTTGCCGGTGTCCGGATTGACCTCTGCGCAATAATAGGTAGCGGTGGCATCGAACAAGCCTCTATCCACATAGGTGACTATCGGCTTGCCATGATAGTCAATCTGTATGATGTCCTGCGTGACGATGCCTGCGGCATAGATGTAATCTCTGCCCTTGACAAGCGGCAGGTTCAGTGCCTTGACGAAGTCAGGCAGATCTCCGAAGGTCATGCCATAGTTGTAGTCTTCGAGAATCGGCTTGGTGACGCCTGTCAGCTTGACGATGCGCCCCTCAGAGCTGGATATGTAGAAGCAGCTCTGTAGAGACTCGACAGTCTGATTGCCATACCTGGCAATATTCATCAGCTCGCATGGCGGAAAGTTTTTGCCACCGGGAACTTCGCTGTCAGCGTATAATGTGACCTCGATGTAGTTCTTGGCCGCATTGACGCTGTTGATGCGCATCCATGAGGTGTAGTACTTCGCCTCCGTGCCATTTTGGACTGCTGAGAGGATATTGTTGACGATGCCCCGAATGACATTGCCCTCGTGCTGAGCAGTGAAGTAGCCGTCATACTTGCTCTTGAGGTGCAGGCCATAGGTGTTCTCGCCCAGATCATCGATGCGCTCGATGGTGTCGCTCTCGGTGAAGTACTGATCACCCTCCAGGGCAGACAGCCTGTTGACGATAAGCTCCATGACCTTCATGTAGCTTCGGACGGTGATGCTCTCGACTTCAGCGTTGCCACTTGCGTCTATCTGCGCTCCCTTGCCTGCTACAAGGGAACTGAAGAAGCTGCCGAACTGGGCGCCACCTTTGAAGCTTGCCATCTGTTCTGCTATGAGTCCGCGCATGAATGTTATCATGCCCTTGGCTGCATCATCATGCTGCTTGCTCAGATACTTGTCTGAGGTCTCATCAGCGCAGAAGTGAAGCAGGGAGAGGAAGGCGTTACCGATGCGGTATGCTGTGTTGGCCTGCAGTCGCCTCTCGTCTCTGATGCCCTCGAACTGCGTCTGAAGGGCTTCCTTGGTCTGATTTTCTGCCATTTAATCTTTTTTGTGCAAAGATAATACTTCCATGGAACCGATAAAAATACGCTCTAGAGGTTGCGGGCCGCACCGATGCCGGTGAACATCTCGGTGATGGCTGATGCCATCAATCCCTGATAGCGCTCACCGTAGAACGCTGCCTCATGCTCGTTGAGCTTCATGACAGATGAGTAGTACTTGCGGCTGAACCAGTCGCGCGGACCCTTCGGGTCTCCACCAGCGACACGACCGCCCCATGCCGGACCTACCTTCTTTGGCTTGTCAAGCCCCTGCTCCTCTCTGTATTCAGCACCGAGAAAGTTGAGATCACCGCCATTGATACGCTTAATTTTGACTCCCTTTGTCCATCGGTACCACTCATGAGCAGGTCCTACTCCTGCTGCGACGTAGATACCATACATCATGAAGTTATGTTCAATGGTCGTTGTCGAGCCCTGCTCGATATGCGCCTTGATGCTGCGATAGAGTGCTCCGGTATCGATGGTACGTAGGCGCTCCATGCGCTCACGCCAGAAGTCGCCCATGGCATCTGCCCAACCATGCTCGTATCTGAGGAGGTCATCTATTGCTGACTTGTCTGCCATAAGCTCTCATCGTATTGTATGTCTATCGGCTCATCTGAATTGACCATAAAATATAGACCTGTGACTCCGTTCATGCTGTATCTGCCCAACTCACTCGAATAGACCTGGTGAAGGTCCAGGAACTCCATCTGCCCATCGTATGCCTCCCGATGCTGGTCATGCAGCATTCGGGAGAGGAACTGTCTGAAGATATATCTGCAGATGTTCAGCTTCTCCTCTCTGTCTGCCATGTCATCACGCTTGTAGGCTGCGAGGATCCAGACTGTATAGACGTTGCGGTCAAAGAATCCACCACCGGCTGAGTGCGTGTTGGAATCGACGGTGTCTGAGACCATGATGAAGTTGGAAGCCTTGCGGAACAACTGCATCACGCCCTGTACGGAATCAGGTCCTGAGCAAGTCGTTGCGACAAAATTATAAGCCTTGCACGTCTTGTTTTCGGCAGTTAACTGCTGAAAATAAGCGATGGAATCGAATGTTTTCTCTGTCATGGTGTTTATTTTTTCATCTGTTTTCGATATTCTTCAGCTTCCCTGGCCTTGGCATCCAGCTCGCTTAGCGCATCCCAACAGGCGGCATCATAGACCGCCTGCAGCTTGGTGATGTCACCATCGGTGAGTGCTCGGATCTGCGCCTGCATTGCAGGCAGCAAGTCCTCCGGCTTCAACTCGCCACCCTCCTTGGTCGGCTTGAAGAAGTTCGGGAAGTTGAGAGCGAAATATTCCTTGACGCTCGAGAACCACATGAAGACTCCGAGAAGTTCATAAGGCTCAAAATTGGCGGTTTCATCGGTGGAACCGTCTTCGGTTCTGTACATGAGGTGCGCCATCTTCTGAAGGAATCTGTCTTCATGCTGAAGCATGAACAACTGGTAGTTCTTCTCGATGTTGAGATAATCGAAGAAGCTGATGTCACGAAGCAGTCGCTCTACTGCCTTCAATGAAACATTACTTGCGACCTGAAGAGGCCGAAACTCCGTAAAGGAGTCGATGAAATCGAAGTTTTTGAGCATTGAGAGAATTTCGGCAGCGCTGATGTAAAGAACTCTCTCGCGCACTTTCCCAGTCTTAGTATCGCCATTTTCGTCTCTTTCATCGCACTTAACGCTGCATTTCCATCCTGTTCTGGTGTACTTATGCACGGTAAGACCGCAGAACCTTGCGAGCAGGTAGCATTTGATAACGATTTTTTCGTGATGGAGCGCCATGACGCTAAGGACATAGCGCAACTGATCATCTGATAGTTCCTCCCACGATGATGGCGCCTTGAAATTGAACTCTTGTGTACCATCTTCACGAATTGAAAACGAAGGCAGGTTTTGATTTTTCATTCTTAAACTCTTTAAAATGATTGGCCTTGTATGCCGATGAATTCGCATATAATGGGAATTTATCGAGGTTCTTGTCTAGATATGAGAGCAGTCTTGCACGCTCATTGGAGTATGCAGACAGCATGTCGTTGGCAAGCATAATCATGCAGCGGCTCAGCATGAGGCGCACACTGCCCTCAAACTCATTGCCCTCTCTCACTCCTCTGACTAAGGACATGATATCATCCATCTCCTCGTCGGATATCAACTTGCGAAGGATGGAGTCAGCCTCTTGCATGGCTGCCAGCTTGGCTGTCCAGTCCTTGGACGTGATGTACTCCTGTCTTGTCAGATAGCAATAACCGGTGATACTCCACAAGACTGTCTGTATGCTCTGCTGAGCCTGCATGGTGATCCCCCACCCTGCAATATCGCAGAGATGTGACAGCATCAAGTCCTGAGCCTTGATATTGGCCAACCTGCACTGCTCTATGAGTGCTTCCACTCGCGCAGAGCTGGCTGGAGACACTTCGCTGTTAGCCACTACACCGAATCCGGTAGGAGTGAGCACCAAGTCTAGGTGTCTGACTACCTCCAGGAATGCACTCAGGCATACAGCAGAGAGTACACTCTTCTTGAGATCATCATTGGTGTCAAGCGCTTTTTCCCCGATTTCACCGAGGAAATTCATCTTGATGGCGTTGTATGCGCCATCAAAATGTTTCTTGACGGAGTCATAGACTTCGGAGTGCGAACTGGTCGCAACCAGGATGCAGTCCTCGAACTGCTCCTTGCTGATTTCAATCTTCTTTGCCATTGTCTTTGCCGTTGTTGGTTACTAATGATTTCTGCTCGTCTTTGTTCTTGTCGAGCGTTGTCAGCTCTATCATAGGCACATCGCAGGTCACTCCCTGGTTTGCCCATGTGTTGTAGTGGAGGATGACATGCCATGGTTTGGCCATGATGTCATGCTCGGACTTCTCCAAGCTCTGCTTCATGATGAAGAGCTCTCGCTTGTCGGAGCCGGAATTGTTCATCTGACTCTTGCCTGGTGTTGCTCCGATGAGGTTAGGATGGCAGTCGAGGGCGAAGCAGAGAGAGTTGGAAGCTTCGGACATATCGTCTGCCCAGTCGCCACCCTCCTTCTTGCCACCATCGCTGAGGTTGATGATGCGCACCATGCGCTGCTCCTTGCCGTTCGGGTCGAAGTAGTAGCCGGTGATGAGTGCCTTGCCTGCATTTTCCGGACCGCAGACGAAGTTGATGATGTCGTCCTTTTCCTTAAGGATGCGCGCCTTGCGAGCCTCGGCATCGATGATGCCCTCATTGTTGCAGAGGTCATCCCAGTAGTCTCGGTGGACTTCTATCTGGATGCGAGGTGCCGACGTGTTCTTGATCATGTAGCGCTTGCCGATGCCTATCAGTCGGTAGATGTCATACCAGGCATCATCGAAGATGGATGCGTAGTAGGGTACCGGGTAGAACTGGATGCCAGGTGTCGGCATGCGGCTGATGATAGCGAACTTGCAATCTTTGCCATCTTGAGGTGCCTTGCCCGTGATGCCTGTATAAGGATCCGGAGCCTTGCCCATGCGTGCCAGCAGGTCGCCCAGCGGGTCGTAGATGTCGAGGAGCGGAATGATCTCGCCATTGATAGGGCTGCCGAAATTTCGGAAATCTCCGAAAATCACATTCTCGATGCGGCCGCTGTCGTTCGGCTTCTGCAGTCTGCAGTAGGACACGTCCTTGTGTCTGATATTGACGATGCGCTTGTGGTCCTTGGAGAGGATGATGACTTCAACTGACCAGTTGAAGAACTTCATATCGGTCGCCTGCTGCATAAAGACCTCGTGAATGGAATTGCGGAGGCAGAAATCCCTGATTTCATCGCTGGTCACGTCCTTTTTGGACTCTCTGTCCACGAAGCGAATGCCCTGGCCATAGCAGCACTTGACGTTGAAAGCCATAGCTCGCTGAGCCACCATGTTCTTGCGGAGGAGGTTCTGAAGGAGGTATGGCATGTTGTCATCATCGCCATAGTTGATATATTCTATCTCCCTGCCATTGACTTCTGTCATTGTATATCGAGCATCCCCAATCTCTCCGGATCCGAAGAAACTGGTGTCTGAACCATACTGCTGCTCGATGGTTGAATTGCTTGCCTTGGAGACTCCTTCGGCTACAATCGCATAACGGAGGAGATTGCCGCTTGCGCCAATCTCCTGAAGCTGATATTTATCTCTATCTTCACTCATAGATAAAGTAACTACTCAGCACCCATAGAAGCACCCCTATGGGCATAAGTAATCGTCT
>ERZ1034753.189-NODE-189-length-23025-cov-8.825207_pt1 | contig 23025 bp, 25 predicted proteins | sample MGYA00520702_ERZ1034753 | MGnify/ENA primary metagenome ERZ1034753 (study PRJEB33766, sample SAMN09781700) | gut metagenome | biome: gut microbiome | host: Homo sapiens | place: Madagascar | study: EMG produced TPA metagenomics assembly of the PRJNA485056 data set...
ATTTAAAGCAATTTGAGATATGAGACAGAATTTTTCGGGGTTTTGCATGGAAGAATTTCCTCAGTATAAGGCTTATAACAATGGGCTTGGAAATTTGACCACAGTGGAGCTGATTTCTTTGGTTATCGGTACAGGTACACAGAAGAATGTGGAACAGGCACGTCAGATATTCAATGTGATGGAGGAGAGCTTGCGAAATATTGCCAAGGCTAGGGTAGAGGACTTGCAGGTGGTTCAAGGTATCGGGGATTCCAAGGCGATAGCTCTTCAGGCAGCCATAGAGCTTGGTAAGCGTTACAGCTTGGAGAGTATGGCAGAGCGTCCCGATTTGGGCAGTAGCTTGACTATCTATAATTTCCTTTATCCGCATGTGAAGGATTTGGAGGTGGAGGAATGCCATCTGCTTTTGATGAACCAGAACTTCAGGCTTATCAAGCATGTGCCTATGAGTCATGGGGGTATCACGGAGACGGCGGTAGATGTGCGCAGAATCATGAGGGAGGCAGTTTTGAACAATGCCACTATCTTGGCAATTGCTCACAATCACCCATCCAATAGCCCTCATCCCAGCAAGGCTGATGATATGCTTACCAAGAGCGTCAAGGAAGCTTGCAGCATCATGCGCATCTTTTTCATGGACCATGTGATAATTGCTGATGGGTGTTATTTCTCTTACCATGATAAGGGTCGATTGGATTTATAAAGGTAACGGAGAGGCTCACCACCTCTCCATAATAAATATTTGTATGAAAGTACGTTTATATCACAATGAAAGGGTGAGCGCCAAGGATACGCCGGATGCATGGTCTATCTATTGTCCTTACCCTAAGAAGTATCAGAGGGTTACGGGTATCAAGGGTGTTTATCTAGGTTGCAAGCCTACAGATGAAGGCATGATACGTTGTTGTTGGGAATCCATGGAAGTGGGGCAGAAAGTCTGTTTGGGAAAGCGTATGGCTTTATCCAGTACGCCAAAGGCTTTTCAAGTTGCTTTTCGCAAAATAGAGCGTGTTTATCTGCATGCTTGCCAGGTTGATACCTTGGAGGCATGGGGAAAGTTTCAAAGAGTTTAAAAATAAGGATTATGAATCAGAAAGAAGTTTTGGAGTTTGATGGTTTTCGTGTGGAAAGAGAGTCTTTTCTTGGAGGGGATTGTTATGGCGTAGTCACCTCTTGCAAGAAAGATGAGAAGGGTGTTTCTTACCATTTGGAGGTGGAGTTTGATATATCTACAGCCAAGTTTCATTTTTCCAAGTGTTATGCTCATGAGGTGGTTCCTTGCCAGGAACTTTCTGCCGTCGGTAAGCTCAAGGTCATGGCTTATCTAATAGTGAAGGCGGCTAGTGCGTATGTGACGGAGAAAGCGGCTGCTCAAAAGATGTCTTTGGAAAAATTGAAGGTGTTGTATCGAGAGGATGATGTGGTGATGGGAGAGATTCTTGCCTCGGAGAAAGCCGATGGCTTGACCATAGAGGAGTCGTTCTTTCTGTATATCCTTGCTCAGAATTGGGCGAATGGTGATGAGTTTTCATGGGCTTGTGGAGGAGTAGAGGAAGAATGTGTGTCTCTTGTGGAAGAGGCAAGGAAGATGAAGATTTGATGTTTAAGAGTATATTTAGAAAAGAAATCCTATGTTTGGGTAGGATTTCTTTTCGCTTTTGATGTTGTCTTGTCTTTGTGGGGATTTGACTCTTTGGTCAAGTTTTCTGTTTCCTCCGCAATGTATATCATTGTAGATTCATATATGTTTAGGACAGGTGAGGTGGTTTGTATCTATGTCAGCAAATATCTGGTTGTTGAAATGGAGTGTATTGCCTTTTAAAGTATCTCTTGTTGATGTCATGCACAAGAAGAGGTCTTTTCGAGTCTGGTCAAGGGTGACTTACCCGCGAAGGTGGACTATTTCCCATCTTCACTGGGTAGTTCACGCATGACCATTCTCTTCAGGACTCACGCCCAGGCGTTCTCTTCATGTACATGACAGTTTTAATCCCCAAGGCAGTATGGCTTGCCATGCTACCTTGCCACCTGACCATATAGTCAGAAGGCTAAAGGGAGAGAGGTTCGTTTTCCCACGGTTCCCTTTGGTCATGGTGGGAAAACACCGTGTTTTATGTTTGATGTGATTTCTGATGGGATATATCTAGGGTTCTATTTTGTTTTTTAAGGGGAATAAGCCTCACTTTTTATCTTTTCTATCCGGTAGCCATCACCATAGTCTTTTTACTTTGCAAAGGTATGTGAAGTCCTGGCAGATACCAAACACCACTTTGTTATCGGCTAAGATTCTTTTCCAGCAGACTTCCGCAATCAAAGATTGTGTATTCTAGAAAAGATTCTTGACCGATTGTTTGGCTTACTGCCCCCTTGGACTTCCATTCTTTTATGCACGTAAAAAGGCTAAAGTGATGACGGTTATGCCGGAATGTTTTAAAAAAAAACTCGGATTCTTCTGAAAACAAAAGCTTGAAAAGGCAGTGAATCAGGAAATCCAGAATATTTTTTGAGTGTTGAATCCTTTAAATGAGACAAGATGAAAGTATTTCTTTTTTATCGTACAGACAATTGGAACTCCCGTGAGAGCAAGGACTTGGTTTACATCGGGACTAACAGGGAGGCTAGTATCAAGAAGCTGATGAAGTTGGAGAGTGAGCCTATTACTGAGGAGCAAGCCGAGGACATCAGACGGATGAACCAAAGTCAGTGCAACAATGTGGGGTATGAGTGGGAAGTGGAGGTTTGGACTCCGAACCATTTGAGTGAGTAACTTTTAAAACGATTTTTGATGGCTAGATTGATAGATGAGGGCATGATAGCCCAGTTGAGTAAGAAGCAAGGATATTTCTTGAAGTACTTTCCTGCAAGAATCCGTAATGTGGGTGAGGATGCCAAGGAAGACAGAAAGCTTATCTATGCGTTCAAGGATGCAAGGGATGATGCTTACAAGTTGGTGGCGCAGATGGTGGATGGCTATTTGAAGCGTGAGTATGGCGAGCAGGTGAAGGACATGGTTTTCCTATGTGTGCCAGCTAGCCGTCAGGAGGTGAACAAGAGCCGCTATAAGGAGTTCTGCAAGGAGGTGAGCCGATTGAGTGGTATCAAGAATGGTTATTCCCATCTTATCTTGATGGAAGACCGCTTGGCAGTTCATGAGCGCAGAAGAGGAAGAGAGAAGGAGATTTCCAAGGTGAGCATCATGGATTTTGACAAGCCTTTTTTCAAGGGTAAGCAAGTGCTCATCTTTGATGACATCATCACCACCGGTGGCTCTTATGCCATCTTTGCCGAGGAGGTGGAGAAACATGGCGCTCATGTGGTGGGAGGTTTGTTTTTAGCTAGAACACATTATATATATAAGAAGGTATGAATCAGATTTTCAAAAAGCAGAGCGTTGTCTTCACCGGACATCGCTCTGTTCCAAAGGATAAGGAGCAGGAAGTGAGACAGCAGGTGAGAGGAAAGATAAGGTTGCTTTTCTCGTTAGGTTTCAGAAAGTTTGTTTCGGGCATGGCGTTAGGTTTTGACATGTTGGCAGCCGAGGAGGTTATCAAGCTGAAGGAGGAACTGAAGGGGGTAAAGTTGGTTGCGGTTATTCCTTACAGAGGTCAGAGTGGAAGGTGGGCTCCCCATCAGCGTGAGCGGTATCAGCGTATCTTGAATGAGGTGGATGAAGAAATAGTGCTCAGTGAGGGGTATTACAATGGTTGTCTGCTCAAGCGCAATGACTATATGTTAGCCCATGCAAGTGGCATCATCGCCTATTATGATGGCAAGCCAAAGGGAGGGACTTTCTACACCTGCAGAAAAGCCAGGCTGAAAGGATTGGACATCATCAATCTTTATCGATGAATTTTGAGGGTTTCTCGCCAAAAGGCGAGGAACTTTTTTTGTTTTTGGAGGTATATGAGGGAGTTTCGGGAGTTGTTATGCTAAGATGATACTCCAATTGTGTGCTAAATTAGCCCTGTAAATTTAACATATAAGATGTTTGTTGTTAACATTTGAAAATGCGCTTCTATCATATCTAGAACATGTCATAAAGTCTTTATATACGGCGTTTTGGGAATTTTATATCTGCTTTTTGGAGCTTCAAAACTTGCATAATAAGGTTTTGTATAAATGTTAAATATATAGTTATATAGCGAAAACAACTACTTTTTAAGTTTTCTTTTTTACTTTTGCACCCAGATTCAGGTAACATATCAATAATCGTATTAGAATAAAATGAAGGTAAAAAAGTTAATTGTATTCGGTATGACCATGATGGCCATATTGGTTTCCTGTAAGCGGCATCCTTCTTTCTCTTCGTCTGAGGAGGCATTACAGGGATGCAAGCAGCAGCTGGAGCTTTTGAAGCAGAAGCAGGATGCGTCCATTGAGGACCTTTCTTCTCTTACCTCCACTTGGCTGGAGGTACGGGATTCTGCCTACAGTAGTTTTGGCAGGGACTCTTCTCTCAACCTCAAGAGTCCGATGGCTGTGGCATATTTCATGGTGTCGGATTCCATACGGGCGGAAATCACCCGTTTGGCGTTAGTCAAGCCTCGCTCGCTTCGTGAGGTGATGTATTTCAAGCTGAACACTGCCATGCAGCGGAAGGTGTTGGAGAAGAGTGCCATCTTCAAGGATGCGGTGAAGTATTATGAGAAACTTGATACTTATCCGCTCTATCCATCATTGAAGACGACGCTTGCTGCCTATGGCAAACTGCTTTCCTCTACCTCATCGTTCAAGCAGGGTGACGAGCTGATGAACTTCATAGCCTTGGAGGATAAATGCTTCAGGAGTTTGATGAAGTATCTTGCTCAGGTGGATACCGAGACCCTGCAGAAGCTCACCATGGGTACCACCCGGGTGTTTGATGGACTCTACTCATCGGTGGGGGCACAAGTGGATGATGTCAACGACAGAACCATGTTATATCTAAGCATGCGATTCAACCGGCGCATCATTCAGAATGCCTTGGCATGTAAGGAGGATATTTTGTCCAGAAGACGCCTTGGTAACACCCAGCAGGCCAACTACCGATGGATGCTCATCCAGCCTTTCATGGCCATTGACGACTATTCTGCTGCCGTGTTGACTGAGGAGCAAAGAGAGCAGCTTCTTGCCCTCTCAGATGACTTGCCCGGCTTGCTTGAAAGGTTGGATGCCAGGAAACATGTTCGAGACAAGGAAAATAACTTGACAGAGGTGTTGTCGGAGTATTTCCTTAAATCATATCTATCATCAATATTATAATTGCAATCAAATGATTAAGACATTAAGCGACTACAATCTTTTAGAGAGCGAGGAATGGAAGGATTCCATCAATACGCTCTTCCTGGAGTTGCGTAGCAAGCTCCCGGAATTCTTTAAGGAGGTTCCTCTACCTACGATTCCTCATGAGGATTACGTGGAAGTTGTCATACCTGCTTCCAAACAGGTTATGATGGAGGACTTGGTTGAGTGGTTGGAGAAGAAACTTGGGCTTCACATCCTCTATGCCAGCAAGCAGAACTATGGCAAGCTGTTAAAGGCGGCAGCTTATTCCACACCGGTGGATGGCAGTATGTTTATCATTCACATGGGGAGTGAGCAGTATGGGGTCATCGATTCGTTGACGGTTCACTTTTACGACAGTGATGAAACCATGCTTTTGGGCATCCAGCATGTGCTCAGGGATGTTACCAGGGTGCCGGCAGAAGTTCTGGAGTATCAAAAGATGGATGAGATTCTCTCGTTCTTTTTCTAATTTAGCATATCTGTAAAAGATGGTGATGATTGTTTTGAAATGGCTCCTGGCTATGCTGCTTACATCGGTTCCCTTTGTATTCCACTATTGCATCAAGCCTAAGGCTGCCAGCTCTGATAAGTGGCGCAACTTCTATAGTTTCCTGTCTGCCCGAATGCCTTGGCTGAAAAGGAAGGCGCTTGCCGTAAAGGCATGGATCTCCTATGTATATCACAAGATGTATAGAAGTGACAATGGAAGAAAATTCTTTACATTGATTCTTGTCATTTGTATGCTGGTGTTTCAGGTGGTGGACTTTCATGCGGCCAAGGAAGCCTGTTCGTTTCAGGTGGAATGTGCAGTCAAAGGGAAGGCTTTGAGCCTTACACCTTATGATATAGGATTGCCTGGTATTGATGGTGAGGTTGAACTGGGTCCCAAGTCGTTCATGGAGAACATCCTTTATCCGTTTCAGACCTCTCTCTGGGTTTACATGGTGGCTTTGATGATGACGTTGCTGCTGTTTTCCTATAGGCTTGCCGACAGGGTGTTGGTTGGAATTCATGGGAGCAGGTGCTTGCAAATTCTCCTTGCCTCTCTTGCTATTGTGGTGGCAGTGGTTGATTGTGGACGTGCCTTCCTGATGGGTGAACTGATCTTTATCCTACTCATGGCCGGTATGGTTTATCCGTTCAAGCAGCTTCCACCTGTTCCCGGGATGAAAAGCAGGTGTCGCAGCTTGGGTTCCTGGCCACGGGGAAGGAATGCAGCCTAGGAACTTTTGAAAGAGCATCACAATCTTCATCTGTCTCTCAGGTAGATTATATAGTTGAATGGTTATATCTAAAAGAAATATTCAAATGGTAAAAGAAAATAGTAGCAGTAGCGAATCGCTTCCGAAGGAGGAGAGATTCGTCATCAACATGTCGTCAGAGCTGATTGCTTATCTCTGTAACGACTATTCGTATCGCAATCCCTACAGATTCTCTCGCTTGAAGGCTTTGCAGGATTTGCTTATCCGTTTCCAAAAGGCTAAGCTCGCTTCCAAGGACATGGATGTCAACATCGCGCAGCTGGTGAAGGCATGGGGATGGAGTCGCCCGGCGGTGCTGGCCTTTGTTGACCAGCTTCAAAAGTATGAGATTCTGGAGGTGTGCAACATGGTAACCAGTAAGGTGGTGCATTTGAAGCCCAGCATCTTCAGCTCCGGGCTTTCTCCAACTCCTGGTGGATAGCCTCTCTTCAGCCCTCTTTCCTGGAAGATGGGCACGATGGATCAATATCGTATTCGGCTTCGGTCAGGTGCCCTGCCATATCAGGAAAACTGCTTCTATCGAAGGCTCGTTTTCCAGGGGCGCTTGCGCCGGAAACCGTACTTTTTTACAACAGGGGGAGCCTAATCCCCGGTTTCATGGCTAACGCTTTGAAACACGGAGGCTTACCTGCCAATTTCTTGGCGACTTCGTGCGGCAAGCCGAGGTAAGCGATTAGGCTTAGGGAAAGTCCCTAAGAACCCTTCAGTCCCTGCTGACAAACAATGGAAGTTATGGCAAAACAAGTACTCGACATTAGAGCCGGAAAAGGCATGACAACCTCTCAGAGCAATGAGTTTCTGCGCAATGCTAATGGTGGCGAGAGGTTGAAGCGTTGGAGCGGCAACTATGATTCTACTCGCGAGCACCTGAATTTTGAGATTAAGAAAGGTGGGGTGATTTGTGAGGTGGACAAGAAAACATCTGTCCCCAAAAGAATCAGGATGCTGCTTGAGGAACGAAAGATTTGGGACCCGAACAGGGGTAGGGATCCGCCGTTTTTCCGTACGGTGGCCAATATCATTTTAGGGGGTTCCAGGGATCAGATGCATCGTCTGGCATTTGGTGACCAGATGGTGAACCTCAAAAAAGGGGCTGATAACTCTAATATTGTCCGGCGTCCGGAGATAGAAGAATGGGCTAAGGACATGTATAAATTTGTATGTGAAAGGTTTGGTGAACAGAATATAGCATCCTTTATCGTGCATCTGGATGAAACCAATCCTCATGTGCATTGTACAATGCTTCCCATTACAGAGAACAATAAGTTTTCCTGGAAGTCCTATTTCGGTGAGTTGAAGACGGATGGTCTCAGAATTTACAGCAGTCTTCACAATGACATCGCTAAGATTAATCAGAAGTATGGTCTGGAGCGTGGTGATAGAATTTCTGAAACCGGAGCCCGGCATCGTTCCACGGAGGAATACCACGCTGAGCTTCGGGAAAAATTAATGAGTGAGAACGAGCAGCTATCTCAAACCTTCGAGGGGCAGCAGACTGTCATCAGGGAGCAGCGCGCTACTTTGAGTGGCTTGGAGAAAGACATCAAACATGCCACTGCCAGGTTCAAGGCCCTTCAGACCATGATTGCCAATTTGGAGTCTAAGAAGAACCGGTTGTTGGAGGAGGTTGAGCAACTCAAGCGAGACCGTGATTCCGGAAAGATTAGTGCCGAAGAGGCAAAGATCAGGCTTGATAGGATTCAGAAGGAACTGGAAGAGGTGGATGAGAAAATTGCTGACAAGACTCAAAAACTTCATACTGCAGAATTACAGCTTGCCCAGTTGCAAACCAAGACCCTCTCGGCTGAGAGAAAGTTTGAAGAGGTACAGAAGAAACTTCAGAAGGAAGTGCCTCTTCTCAGCAAGGCCACCGTTAAGGAAATGCAGCAAATGGGGTATATGATGATGGCCACCGATGCCAAGCACCGGGTAGCCAAATATCATGAGTTCCTCTCTTCGCTTCCTTTTGAACAGAGGCAAGTGGCAAGGCAGACAGGAGACATTCTCTTTGATGATTCCATAGCAGAGACCATCATGGATAATGCCGTTCAGGTGACTTCCATTGCCGCTGCTCTATATCTGGGCTATCTGGATGCTGCCACTAAGATTTCACAATCCGGTGGTGGCGGTGGCGGACCAGACACAGGATGGGGAAAACGTGATGATGAAGATGACCTGGCATTCCGCCAGCGTTGCTTCTTCATGGCTCTTCACATGATGAGACCTTCTCAGAAGGTTCAAAGAAAACGATAGGAGTGGATATACCGTCTGCTCTTTCTCTTTACTTGATTGTTAGATAGTTGATCGGCTTTTGTTTGTAATTTGCATCTTTTATGTCGATGAACTATCTAAACTTTACCCACCAGAAGTAAGACAGGAAGTAGGCTAGATGATGAAAGTCTTTTGTCATCTAGCCTGTTTTCTTTGCTTTATATTCATATTATCATTGGTTTACATGTAATGAGGTAAATGGTTTCGTAGTTCTGATAATTTTACAAATTTTGCTTTTCTATCCTTTTTAATATCTAAGGTATGTTTGAGGTTTAGTAGTCTGTAATGTGTAAATCAATGTTTAGCATACCTGTTTTATCCATGCAAAGAGGGTGCGTCACAGACTTATGATACAGCCTCGTTAGGTTATATCTATTGTTTTCATCTGTAGTTTTGAGCATACATCCTCGTTTTTATAATTTTGTCGCATCATAATCCCACCAGGCTTTTTATCGTGCTAAGGTATGGCAGTCTTGTCAGATACCAAACACCACGTTGTTATCGGTGAAGAAACTTTTCCGGCAGCCTTCCGTAATCAGAGATTGTGGTATTCCGGAAAAGTTTCTTGACCGATTGTTTGGCTTTCTGCTACTTTTGACAGCCATGCTTTTTAGGCACGAAAAAAGGCTTGGTGTGAAGGTTATGCCGGAATGCTAAAAAAAACTCGGATTTCTCTCAAAACTCCAGAGATTGAAAAAGGCTGGTTGTTTCAGGAAATCCAGAATATTATTAGTTAAACTTTAATGAATTGGCAATTATGGAACAAAGTAATGTATTTGATTTTGACGGCTTTCAGATAGAAAGAGAGTCTTATCTTGGAGGCGATTGCTACGGAGTGGTTACTTCATGCAAGAAGGATGGAGCAGGGATTCCTTATCATTTGGAGGTGGAGTTTGATATTTCCAAGGCTAGGTTTAGCTTTTCCAAGTGTTACGCCATGAGGTGGTCCCTTGTGATGAACTTTCAGCTGGTGGTAAGCTTAAGATAATGGTGTATCTTTTGGAGAAGGTGGCTTGTGCTTATGTAACAGAGAAAGCTGTTGTGCAGAAGATGTCACTGTAGAAACTGAAAGAGTTGTATCATGGGGATGATGTGGTGATGGGAGATATTCTTGCCTCTGAGAAAGCCGATGGCTTGACCATAGAGGAATCGTTCTATCTGTATATTCTTGCTCAGAATTCGGCGAATGGGGATGAATTCTCCTGAAATTGCGGCGGTCTGGAGGAAGAAAGCGTTTCGCTTGTGGAGGAGGCAAGGAAGATGAAGTTGTGATAGACAATTATGGCAGAAAGGGGTAGGGGAGTTTGGGCTCTCCTCTTCTTTTTTTTTAGTGTGGGGTGTATATGTAGTGTGTCATGCTTACCTTATATGCAAATGCTATCTTCTGTTTCTGCCAAGGCATGTTGTCTTATGCATACAGTTGCTGCTGATTGCTCTTTGTGGAGCACTGATGTGAATGGTGCCAATGGTGGAATTTCGGCTTTCCTATCAAATTTTAAAGTGGTTGGAATATAGAGCTTTAGAAATGAACCATTATGAACCGTTTTTCTGAATCTCGATGTAAGTGATGCAGGAAAATTGTAACTGTCTGATAATCGGAATGGTAGAGAAATGCACTTCATACGCCTCTCAACTTAAAAACAGAATATCTTAGTGAAAATCAATATTTTAACATTTGTAATTTGTGTGTTTACATTTTTTTTAGTATTTTTGCAACGTATTTCTGTGTTTCTCATAGAGAGATGCAGGAGAGAAAGAAGAGTTAAAAACTTATAATATGGCTTTCGCCGTAAGCAGAATGTTTATGAAACACAATTTGCTAAACACTAGCCTGTTCGCATCATGTATGTGTAAGGTTGAAAGACATAAAAGTATTGAAGATTAGTGGAAGTTAGTCTATTGGTTTTTCAATGCTGTGATACATTTCACAACCCCAATAACTCGGGAAGAGGCATCTTTTCAGGGGAAGCAGAAATATGTCTTGCAACCAAATCAGGTTGGATATTTAGTTACACTTTTTAACTCTTCCCTTGCGTTTACAATTCAAATTCAAAATCCTGTATGTGGTTTATAGTCAAGACTGATGTTTTTTCAGAGCAGCAATCCATAGATTTTCTGCGTGAAAAATACAATCATATCATCACCGACTTCTATTTTCCTTTAGGAAGAAAAACCTACAAGAACGAAAATGGAGAAGTGAAGGTACGCTTTGTGCCGGTCTTGCAGGGAATGTTCTTCATCAGAGTGCAGAATGAAAGGCGTTTGAAGAAGGTTCTCTCCCCATATGGCTACTTTATGTACAAGGGTTTTGAAATGGAACCGCATACTTCCGAACTGGTAGAACGCACCTTCTTTACCAAGGCGCATATTCTAACTGCTGACAGCAAGCAGATGTCATTGGACGAAATAGTAAGACAGTCAAAAATCCCTGATGAGGATATGGAGACTTTTGTCTATTTCAATGACAGAATAGGCGATGACATCAATGGATTGAGTATCGTCGAAAAGCGTTACAGCGACTTGGTCAAGGAGAATGACACCATCCGCATCCTCTCCGGTCCTCTGGCTGGTCGGGTCGGCGTTGTCAAGCAAATCAAGCATAAGGGTAAGAAAGATCGTCATCTTTTGGTGCGCTTTGGAAACAACTACTGTCTCAGTATCTCCAATATCCGCCAGTATGCCTTGCAGATAGAGCATGAGGCTCCTTCTGAATCCGTGGGTGCATGGCGGGCTATTGACCAGATGATCGGTTATCTGCAGATGAAGGAACCTTCGAAAAATGCGGGGGATCTATTACGCAAGCTCTTCATGAATTATCAGAAGAAATTGACTATATATCACAACCGTCAAACTTCTGATATCGCCTACAGTAAGATGATGGCAAACAGGAAGGATGTCCAGCAACAGGAGGTGCTTGAAAACTTAGATGAATCGATGTGGAAGAACTTCCGCATCCTGGCGAACTACCTCCCTTGTGATAATGCAACCCTCGGACAGGGATTGAAGGAACTGATTCCAGATGTCGTTCTCCGTCCGTTCCTCACGCCTGCTTCAGGTATTGATATTGTTGAAGGACAGGGCTACCATGTATTACAGCATAATGGAATTACGGAATTCATCTTTCCATGCAACCTTCGGGAATTCTTCAGGGGCAAGGAATATGAGGCAGACAAATATGCACCGGTCTTCGATGAGGACTATGAGTATGATGCTCATTTCGCACTTTTGAAGACTGTAGAAGGCAAGGTAAAGGCTATCTGTTCATGGGGGGGGGTTCTACGACAATTATGCTTCTCAAAGTAAAGATGAAAGGGCTCTGTTCCTTTCAGACCTGGAAGCAAAGAAATATTCCCGATTGCTCTACCTGCTTACACAAAGCGACTATCGGTTTGAAAAGATTGATGGAATCGGGGGCTTTTCGCTAGAGACAGGTATTGAATACCCTGATGATATGGAGGAGTTGGGGAGAAGAGCTCATGAGTTCTTCACTCTTCATTCATCTCTCTTCACTTCCCTCACCGCAGCAGCCGTAGAAGTATGGCAGGGAGCGCGTCTTCTGATTTGGCGTAAGTATCTCCAGCGCTATGTCTTGCTTCATAAGGTGCCTGTCATCGACCAGCCTTCTGTCATCACTGTTGATTCCAAGCAGGAAGATGCATTTGCAAAGACTGACGGCAAATCGGATATGACAAAGATAGCCGCAGTTTTGAATGATGCGAAGGAAATCATAGAGAACCATTTGGCAAAGGAAGAAATTGCGTATGCTATATTACGGTTTCTTTCCACCTCATTGGTATTCTCTTCCCATTTTGCAGAAGACGAACTATATAATTATATCACAGATTCATTCCATCCGGACAACACGCTTTCTGAGTTGTTCCATAAAATTGTAGGGAAAATCACTCAGATGGATCGCTGCTGTTCAATAGTCAGCCATCTTCACAAAGGAATGGTAGAGTTGCAGGAACAAGATTCGTGGATATACTTCAAGTTCCCATCCTATCTCAAGCAGATTCAGGCGATAGATAAGATGGTAAAAAATAAAGAAGGAATTAAAAATTAATATTATGCTGAAACTGAAACAGGTAATTATTAGAAAAATTGAATCCAAATTCAAAGATTCTAAGTATGTGGCAGATATTGTGAAAATCAATGATAAGACAGGTTGTGGCGGTCTTCATGGCTATACTGACATCAACGACCCCGCCCTTGATGAATATCGTGATTGGATCAATTTTCATATTCGGATGATGGAGAGCATGAACGCCAGTAAGATGACCCTGACTGTTGGTGAGAATGTTGAACTCTGAATTCAAAATACTGATAGGTGTAACTACTAGTAATATAGTAGAGACGCTGTATTGGTGATATATTTATGGCAAAGTTAATACCACTTGGCAATAATCGTGGCAATGAAAATCGCCCATCCGACGAGGAACTCAACCAGATGTTCGGCGCTTTTATGGATGCTTTCTTCGGTGGACTCTCAGATGAAGACATTGATGAAGAATCTGACGACGACATTATTCCCTTCGATAAATTCGACGATTCCGATTACTGGGATGACCTTTATGAAGGTCCAACACCCTTCGCTTATTCCGTAAGCTCATCGAATAAGAAAAAGCGAAAGAAACCTCGCAAGAAATCGACAGACCGCCAAGTTCCAAACTACTCTTATAAGCCGAAGGGAGAGGATCCGGAAGGCTATTTCGTAAAGAAGATACACTCTCCGTCATCAGGTGGAGAGTGACAAGCACCAATGATGTCAACTATGACCTGCGAGTCTTTGAGGGTTGGCTGGCTCAGGCCCAAAAGTACGTGGTAAAGGAAGATTTCTACTATGCCGTATGCATCTCTGGAGCCTTATTGTCAGATGTCCTCACCTTCCATTTACTTTGGAATCATGATTATCCCAAGCAGATGGCGAGGGTTCGCAAATTGGAACGGGCTGTATCCGAAGTCCATTACCAGTGCTTGTCTTATTCGAAAGACAAGGATTTCAATTGGATAGACCTTTGTCTCGGCCTTTTGCAAAAGAAAAAAGGAAGCTATCCCTTCAATTCCAAGGGCGAGGCGGGCTTCGATATTGAAGACTATATCGAAAAAGTCATAGCCTTGTTGCCAGACGAGAAGGCAAAGCAATACAGAGATGCCCATCCTACAGACAAACAACTGTTGGAGAAGCCCATCCCAGTCAGCTTGCCTGATAAGATAGAGATGCCGCAGGGACTCGAGAATGAAGATAAAGCACCATACATAACCGATTTTATCGATGAAATCCCCAATGCTCAATATTCATCATTGATTGTGAGCCTTCTTGATATAGTGAAGACTCATGAGAAGAAGTTGAAGAGTTTTGGAATAGTCAAAGCCGAAGAGTTGAGGAAGATGAAAGCCGAGTATGAGAACTTTATCTTGGCTTATCATCGTGGTGGATTTGATGGATTCCGAAAATATTCCAACTATACTCTGACACGTCCCTTTTGGAGTATCGTTTACAACCATCATTTTTCTATCACTAATACGGCATCCAAGAATAAGTTTCTTCAACAAGTCGTGGAGCCATACTTGGATTTGGTTTGGCGACAATGGGACAGTCCGAAGTTGCAATCAAAGTTCGATGAAGTTAAGGAAAAGGCAGCCAAGGCACAAGCCTTGAAGCAAGAACGGGAAGAGTTGCTTGCCGCTATGCCGTCTTATTTGGAAGGACTAACCTCCGACCAATATCTAGCCTTTCACGAGCAAGCCTTGCGGATATTGAATCGAGACAAGAAGAAGCTCTCAGAAAGCAGCGGCATCCTGAAGGTTGACATAGAACACAGATATCAGCCCTTGCTGAAGCTTTTGAAGGAAACGCGAGATATTGAAGATAGATTAGATGCTAAGATTCGTCAAGGCATCGATTCAATCTTCCTCTCCATCTATCAAGTTCTATGGGATTATATGCTCTATCCCTACGACTTGGATTATATAATAGAGAACAAGAAATTGGTGAAGAAGGTGCTGGATGAGATTTGGAAGTTGAACCAATGATATTACCTTTGCGTCTGGCATGAAAGATCGTTTCATCACATACCTTTGGGAATAAAATCTGCGTGGAATTTGGACTTGAAGCAACAACTCCTTTGAAAATTTGGTGGTTTCAAAGAAAAAACTTATATTTGCAGGCAAAAAAGGAGAGACAATTATGAACACAATAGCAATTGACAGCAATATATATAAAGGTGCAGAAAGTTATGCTAAATTACATAATATTAGTGTAACAGCTGCAATAGAAAAGGCGATTTCTTTGTTTTTGCAGAAGGTACAACCTAAGCAAAAGCTATTAGAAACTGCTGAGTTTAATGATGCTTTGTCTTATGTTAAAACATTAAAGGCAAAAGGTGGCAAGCCGATACCGGTAGATGAAAATAGCTTAGATGCGTTGGTTGATAAAAAATATGCATTATGAGAGTTTTTATAGATACGAATATCTTAATAGATTTCGTTGTAAATCGTGCTTGAACATTGGTCATGCGGTCATCCCATAGACCGATGCTGTCACATCCTGAATATTCCTCATTCGAGCGACGACAAGTGCAGAGCGATACTGTAATGAGGAACAAAAATATAAAATCATGAAATCTTATTTCTCCATAAAGCCAGGAGCACCCTTCTTTTTAGGTAGCTCCCGCGCCCTCGTCTATCATAAAGATGATGCTGTATGGGGACAAGAAACATTATAATTTTATGATTGTAATTCCAAATAAGAACTTCACAGCTGATAGCATCCGCTTGGTTCAGCTACTCAATAGCACAACGAAAGTCAATATGCTGAAAGCATGTGACAAGCTCGATTTATACGTAAGTCCCAACTTGAAGAAGGATGAGACAGCTAGGCGAATAGCCCAGGAGATGTTGGATAATCCAATTGAGATTTTGAGCCGTTTGAACAAGCAGGAACTCCAGATAGTAGATGAGATTGTAAAAGGCGATGCCAGCACCTACGTAGTGCGTAAGATGCGCAAGAGCCAGTATAAGCTTCAGAAACTATTCTTGGTAGCAACCTACGAGGATAAGGAGAACCAGGAATGGCACATGCTCATGCCTGATGAACTTCGTGAGACTTTATCAAGCAACTACAAGTTCTATCTTGATTTGGCAGAGAAAGGCCAGAAAGGTCCAACTGCCAAACAACTTCGTATGATGGCAGCGATGAAGAGGATAATGGGAGAATGAATTTCTATATAAACTGTTATGGCAATAAATATAACTTTACTTCCTGCCGAACATGGTGATTGTATATTCGTTTCTGCATACGATTACAATATTCTCATAGATGGAGGTGTCGCCCAAACTTATCAGGATTTGCATGACAGAAGAAATCCTGATAAACCATTGAAACTGTTGATAGACAAGTTGTATGAAGAGAATAAGCATATAGATTTGCTTATTGTTACGCATGTTGACGATGATCATATAGGAGGAATCATCGAATGGTTTGAAGATGAGTTTCCTAAAGAGAATTTTGTGAGAGAAATCTGGATGAATGACGATGTTATTCTATCAGATAAATCCAGTTTGCAAAATTCTCCAATCCAAGCTGGGAAACTACTTGAATTGTGGAGAGACAAAGGACGTTGCTATAATAACAACATAGTGCAAGGAGAAGAATTTGATAGAGGACCCTTTCATATCAAAGTGTTAGCTCCATTGTCAAAATATCGAAACGGCATTGCCGAAAAGATAAGTGCTTCATTGCATAATACAGGCACAGCCAATGGCGCTGATTCTGTATCATTAAAAGAACTGGCAGCAAAACCATGGAAGAATGGAACCCTCACAAAAGAGAATAGAGCTTCCATTGCTTTAGAACTCTCTACCAAAGAAGGTGATAAGGTATTGTTGCTTGGTGATGCTCATATTAAAGATATTCTGAATGGGCTTGATTGCTTTTATCCAAATCAAGAACACTCCATCAAATACAAAATTATAAAACTCTCACATCATGGTAGTAAGAACAATTTTTGTCCAGCCTTTATACAGAAGGTACATGCAGATATTTTTCTTGTTTCTACCAATGGAGATTTCTTTGGGCATCCAGATAAAGAGGTGATTGCTCAAATAATCTGTAATACTGATTCAATTATAGGCTTCAATTACGGAGAACGTAAGGATAGCTTGTTTACCAAACAGGACTTTATGGATTTTCCTAATTTGAAGGAACGTGTATTTACCACTATATCATGCTTGGAATAGACGATATAAAACAGAAACTTACAGTCAGGGTTAATGAAGGAACAGGTGTCCTTGTTTCTCCATTAGATAAGGACATTTTGTATGTATTTACATGCAGACATGTTGTGTTAGATGAAGGTAAAAACATATTGCCACTAGACAAAATTACCATCAGCTATGATGAGATAAATAGTAAACAGGCACATGTCTTTACCATTCAAAGTATTGAAGTCTCTGATCGAGGAGACAGCGATATTGCTGTATTGGTTGTGAAACGTGACATAGATATTCCTCATCTTTACATATCATCTGAAAGAATAGAATGTTTTCATATAGGCTTTCCAAAATGTCGAAAAGACGCAGAAGATAAAATAGGAAATATCTTGGTACTGCATATTAAACATTTTGATAGTAACAGTGAACTAGATGTTGTTGAATATCAATATGATGTACAGAATAACGAAAAGGAAATCAAAGGTATGTCTGGAGGAGGTATTTTCAATAAAGATGGTAAATTGGTTGGTATTCATACTCAGTCAGCTATGCATGACAAGCAGGAAATGCTTGGCAAGAGTGGGATGATACCAGTATCCCTCTTTTTGCAACTTATTGCTGAAAAAGAGTTACCACCAGTCCTTAAATTTGATTTAAGTCACTTCGGTAAGATGGTTGGATGGGTATTTGACTTCCGTCGTGAACGTTTTGTAGACGATAGAACTGCTCAATTTGCATCTGATTTGGACCAATATAAAGCCATAGTTGAGCAATGGTCTCCTATTCGCATATTTGATGTTTTGAAAAAGGAGGGGAAAATCAGTAAAGAGACTAAATTGGAAAGCTTAGACCAAAGATATTGGCGAGCATTCACCTTATTTATAGTTGGTGTTATTGCCTTACTTGATTTAAATGAGCTTGATTGTGAAAAAGCAATAGTTTCTTTGTATGAAAAATTCCACTATTGCTATTCTAATGAAGAATTAGACGTCTATGAAGTAAGGGAAAAACTTGAAGCCAAGTTGGTTGTTGGAAAAATTAAGGGAGCATATCTTGTAGTGGGTGGACTCAATAAAACCGTATTTTATGGAAACTATGCTGCTCCAAAAGCACAGGTACCCGACCTCAGAAAGGCGGAAATCATAGAAGAAAATGATATTTCAAGGTCTCGTTCAAATGTATTCAATCAAATGACAATCATTAATAACAACATATTTGAGGTAGCAGTTAAAGATTGTGCCAATACAATAGATACTGTGACGATGGCTCATTATCGTAACAAGTTGAAAGAAATTATAGAAGTGTAGGTATGGAAATCACTCTAGATGTTTGTAAAAAAGACTGTTTTGGAATCGGTCGGGAATTTGTAGTTGCTGTAACCCCTGTTCTTTCAGAGGAAGAACTGCGTCAGTATTGGAAAGATTTCAGGAATCTTCTTATTCATGACTATCAAATTGAAGATATAGATGAGTTTACTCGTTGGAACTTCTATCTTTTTTATGTTGTTCCAAACAAAAACATGATAGACCGTTCGCTGAAATATAAAATAGAGCATGATACTATATCCTCTCGTAAAATCATAGTCAACGAAAGTGATATAAAAGAAGGTGCGGAAAAATTAATAGACTTGTATATAAGGTATATTATAAAACCTACAGAGCAAATGAAAGAGAAATGTGCAATGTATGACTATAATCCAGAACTCTTAAAGATATATCATAGCAATGAAGATAAATAAGGTAAACATACATGCTTTCCGCCTTTTTGGAGACGAGTCTGTTGATTTTTCTGCTAAAAAAGATAGCAGAAAAACAGCAAACTTTGTTGCACTTTATGCTCCGAATGGATTTGGCAAAACAAGTTTCTTCGATTCAATGGAATTCTGTATGACAGGCAAAATTCATCGTCTTGAAGATAAACTTTCAGAAAATGCCAGTGAGGATAAAACTCACTCAGGCAAGAAATCCTTTATTCATAATAAGGACTTACCTGGCGAAAGGGTTTTTGTAAAGATGGAATTTGATGACCGGAACCCCATTGAGCGGACATGTAATCCAAATGAAGAATATCAAATATTACAAGGTGTCAGAGAAAACGCATTCTTCACAAATGCCATTCTTTCACAAGACTTCTTTTCAGAATTTATTTCAAATAAGGATGCTAAAAGTCGATTCGAGATATTCACAAAAAGGTTTAAGGAGACTGAAGGATTGTTGGATTATAGGCTTTGGTTAAAAGAGAAGTACACAAGCAGTGGGCGCCAAATCACTTCATTGGGCAAACAAATAAAGGATAAAACTGCCCAATTGAATCAAGAAATAGTAAATGTAGATTTGAAGGCAAAACTATCAGATGTCTTAGTCTCTTTAAAATCTGTGGGTATCTCTGTTGATATCAAAGAGTCTTTCTCTGAAAAATACTTGAAGGAACTCATGTTTCAAGCAGAGATTTGGCAGGAACAAGCTTCTAAACGTCATGAGGTGCTGGTATCATTAATTACTGCTTACCAGAAAGTGGAAAGCGGTACAGATGGATTGAGCAGTATCTATCAGCTTCCTTCACTTGTTGAAAGAAATAATGCAATTCAAGAAGACGTGAATGACCTTTTGCATCGTATTGCTGACATTAAAAGATATACAGAATTGTCTGAACAGTTGATTAGACTGCAAGAATTTGAAGTAGAATCAAAGGGAAAAAGTAAAAGGTTAGAATTCTTGATAGCCCATTATTTACAATTCTGCGAAATAGTCAAAGAATTAACAAGTAAGGAGCTATATGTAGAAAAGCAAAATGCCCAAATTGAAGAAGTTTTAAAAAGTAAAGATATAACCGCCAAGCAATTGTCTCTTTTGCAAGATGAATTGTCCAACCTTACGCGAAAACAAATTGCTGTGATAGAGAAACTGGAGCATCTTCACGAGGGTTATAAGGAAATGAGCAAGTTAAGAGTTTCGCTTGATGAAGAGTCTAAAAGCTTGGCTATTGCTCAATCTAAAAAAGAAGATTTAGACAAGGAAGTTTTATCGTTACGCAGCAAGTTAAGCAAACTTCATTCCCTATACGAATCCTTATGCGAACGAAAAGTTAACTTGACTGATAGCCTGTTCGTGAAAGAAATGAAAGTCATTGCTGATGTCTTACAAGAAATCGGGAATATAGACAAAGAAATTAAAGATGTAGATAATGCGATTGCGGAAAAGAAAACCTATCTTGGGGATATAGAGACTTTAGTTGCCAATTCACGTGCTATTCTTTCTAAAATAGAAGGAGGTGTGTGTCCTTTGTGTGGCTATGATTATCATTCTCAAGAAGTACTTTTAAAAAGTATATCAACGAATACAATTGTAGAGAAGTCCTTGCAATTAGATATTCAAAAGAGAGAGCTTCTTGTTTCATCCAAGATAGAGCTTAACTCTGAGAAGGAGAAACTTTTTACAGATTTAATAGCCACTGTTGATGAACATTTGCAGAAGACAGAGATTCTACTTAAGGAATCAAAATTTACTCTTGATAAAATAACCAAGAGTATAACTGAATTGACTATTGGGATAGAAAAGAAACATAGTCGTTTAAAAGAATCATACACCGAGTTGGTAGATATTCCTGAAGACAAAATACGACAAGTGTTAGAGTCTAATAAGGAACAGTATAATAATAGCATTCTTGAAAAACAAGGTTGTTTGAAATCCCTTAAAGCTGAGTTTTCTAAAAAAGAACTTCAACTTACAGAAATTAAAAAAAATATAGAAATAGCATATAAAGAAATTACAACTATCAAATCTGGCGATTTCTATATGGGGTATGTAAGCAAGTTGGAATATGTTCGTGTGACAGATGAAACGTTTACGCAATGGAAAGAAACGCTTAAAGAGGAGAATATAAAACAAGAAAAGATAAAAGCGGAAATTCAAAAAAACAATCAAGAATTGGCTATTCTGAAAGAAAAGAAAGTGCTTGTAGAACGAATAGATGTTTTACAAAAGCAATATGATGAAAGAATAGCGCAAAAACATAAAATTGAGAAGGAAAGAATACAGATACTAGATTATCTTGAAGCAGAATGCCGTTTAATCGATATTCATACTCAATCTTCTGACCAGGAAATTGTCTCTAAATTTGAGCAAGGACTAAAGCAACAGAAGACCTTGATGGCTGAACAAGAGAAACGGCAAATGGTATTAGGTGATTATATCTCGGTTCTACACCTTATTGAGATATTTCTAGGTAATAAACGCATAAAGGCAGAACTTTTTAATTTGAGAAAACAGGAAGAAAAGATAAAACATTTAAAGGAGTCTTTTAAGGAAGAGATAGATGGCATTCAACATTATCTTGAAGAATTTGTGGAAAGTTATTTTGAACTAGACCTTATCAATAAGTTGTACAATGCCATTGACCCGCACCCTGATTACAAGGAAATACAATTCAAGTGTGATTTCAAATTAAAGTATCCACGATTGAAAGTTTTATTAAATAGCAGGGAAGATGGTAAGGAAAGCATTGTCCCAAACTTGTACTTCAGTACTGCTCAAATCAACATTCTTTCTTTTTGTATATTTCTTGCAAAGGCATTGTTTGCTACCGATAATGAAGGAAAAAGTATGGATTGTATATTCATAGATGACCCTATCCAAGCTTTGGATGACATCAATGTCCTTTCCATCATAGACCTTTTGAGAAATGTTGCCTTTTCAATGGACAAACAGATTGTTCTGACAACACATGACCGCAACTTCTTTGAACTGTTGCAAAAGAAAATACCTGATACTCTTTTCAACTCTCGCTTCATAACGTTGCCAGAGCGTGGAAAGTTTGCGTATGTGTAACTTCTAAAAAAAACAATATGACCACATATAAATATGAAGATGGAGATAAAGAGCTTTTTGCTAATGAAATGGATGAAGTTGAGAACGTTTCTTATAGGGATACGATGATTAAATTTCATGCTTCATCAACAGCTCCAGTTTTAAAAGCATATCTTGATAAAGATAAGAAATGTAGGCTTCCATACAATGACGATATTGTTTATCGTGCAGCATCAATAATTGCAGAGAAGACATATGAAAACTTTACAAAATGTAGTTTTGATAGTTGCTTTGAAAGCCTTTTCAAGAAAGAATTGAGCAAAAAAGAACAAATACGTCTATTAAAGGGGGCTCAACTCACCGAAACTCAATTATTTTCTTTGTTTAACTTCGCAGAAGAATGCGGATATAGATTCAGCCATTATAAATGGCAAGGCGATCCTAAAAGTGTAAAAGAAGAGAAATTACCTTCATTTATTCATATGAAAGATGATGGGAGCATAGAATATATTGGTGAAACTACTCTTACTGAGGGACAAATGCGAACAATTATAAACCAAGCAGATGTGCTGATTGTGAGTATTTTCGATAATGGTAGTCATTGGCATTGTTTTTTGCAAACATATAAAGGTTTGAAAGGGATGGAATCTGGTGTACAAGGAAGCAGGCCTCACTTGCATTACCTTTCTGATTCTTTCGGCATATCAAAAGCCGATTTGGTGAAAATGATAAAAATAGGAAGATACCCAAATACCCCAGTACATATTCCTTTATTAAGTGATAAATCTGAAGACTAATTTTAAAATGTCAACTCAATCTTTAGATAATGACAAACCAGCATCGCATTTAAGGCGGTCCCATCCCGCACAATATGGCGAAGACCTTTGATGGTCCGCCAACCTTAGAGCGCAGCGGTTCCGAGCACCGAGTAGGGCGGTTTCCCTCTTCTTCCCTGAGGGGAGAAGACCGAGATGAGAGGTGGAGCCTTCTTTAATGGTAAAGAAGGACGGGATGATTTTAGAAAGACTCCTTCTTTAACGGTAAGGAAGGACGGGTTGATTTTAGAAATAACACAATAATGATGAAAAATTTCAAAGATATAACAGTAGCAGTAGCCGGTACCGGCTACGTCGGTCTGAGCATAGCAACGCTATTGTCTCAGCACCATCATGTAACAGCAGTAGATGTAATCCCAGAGAAGGTGGAGAAAC
>ERZ1034753.201-NODE-201-length-22646-cov-6.025674_pt1 | contig 22646 bp, 52 predicted proteins | sample MGYA00520702_ERZ1034753 | MGnify/ENA primary metagenome ERZ1034753 (study PRJEB33766, sample SAMN09781700) | gut metagenome | biome: gut microbiome | host: Homo sapiens | place: Madagascar | study: EMG produced TPA metagenomics assembly of the PRJNA485056 data set...
ATTGAAGATTCTAAAAAGACTGCTTACAAAGGTTTTGGATGAAGTAAACGAATATATAAAAGACTAGGAGTATGAATGGATTGTTATCAATGATTGGTATGCAAACTGCATTGGAATACCAAATGGGTGATGATTTCCCTTTTGGTCTTCCACGTGTTAGATATAATGTTCCAAAAGGCAATATTCCATCTGATAAGCAGAAGTGTCAACCAAAAGCGCAGCATGAGTTCGTCATCAAGGGTGTTAAGATTATGGCAGCTTCTAAAAAAGATGCTATTAAGAAGTATAATCATCGTAACAAATAAAGCGTATGACAAAAGAAGAAATTGAGAATCTTATAAGAAAAATTGTAAAAGAAGAATTGTTTAAGCATTGTACGATGTGGCATTTAGGTGTAGTAGAAGAAGAGTAACGCATATGAAACAGAAGTTAAATATGAATAAAAAAGTAAGTGAATTTGTACGCAAGTATGTTGAGGAGCATTTGGATAAAAATGACCCAAAACAAGAGTTTGAGGTATTTGTAGTATGGCAGTGCTATATCTTAGGTAATGCCAAGTGGCTTCTTTCAACAACACTACCTGACGGTATGTACTACGAAGTGACATACAACAAAGCTAAAGACGAGTTTTATCTTGATGCTTACAAGAAGTTTGAGAATCGTTGCATCCCAAACAAGTAACTAATCATCTAGTTAGGATATAAGTAACAACAATGGAAAATAATATTGGAAAGAAAGTAATCATCCGTGGCGATCGCAGCGGAGTAGAGTTTGGAACACTTGTAGCATACAAGGGTAATGAAGTTACACTTCACAATGCTCGCCGTATCTGGTATTGGGATGGTGCTGCAACATTATCACAATTAGCAAAGGACGGAACTACAAAACCCAAAAACTGCAAGTTCACTGTATATGTAGACAGCATTACAATTCTTGATGCAGTTGAAATTATTCCTTGTACAGACAAGGCTATTAAATCAATTGAAAGAGTGGAAGAATGGAAATGTTAGAAAACAAAATTAAGGAGTTTTTAACTTTTAGGAGTAATTATAGTGGTGGGGATGGCTACGAAAATGGCTATGGCTTTAAGGAAGGCGGGGGTTATGGTTGTGGTTGTAGTTGTGGTAAGGGTTATAGTAGTGGTAGGGGTTATGACGGTATTGATAACGAATACCATGGGTCTAAACATAATACTACCAATGGCTATGGTATTGGTCATCGTTGTGGTTTTGGGCTTAAAAGCATAAACGGAAACACAGTCTACATTATTGATAATATGCCTACAATTATTACATCTATACATAACAATATAGCAAAAGGTTTTGTTATCCTAACAGACCTAAAACTAATTCCTTGCTATATTGTGAAAGATGGTAATAAGTTTGCACATGGTGATACCCTAAAAGATGCTTTCATGTCTCTTCAGGAGAAGTTATATGACGATAGTACTGAAGAAGAGCGAATCGAAGCCTTTAAGCAGAAATTTCCTAAGTATGATGATAAGTATAGTAACAGAGATTTGTTTGCCTATCACCATGTACTAACAGGCTCTTGTAGAATGGGCAGAGAGACGTTTGTAGCCGATAAAGGTTTATCTCTTGATGGTGAGACTTCTATTCGTGAGTTTGTTGAATTAACTAAAGATTCTTATGGTGGAAAAATTATTAAAAAATTACCAGTAGTGTATGGGATGGAATAAAGTATCTGAAAAAGAATTGCCTTTCGGAGAAGAGGTGATAGCTTTTAATAAAGAATGGATTGATGAGGATTTCAATCCTAATGGAACAAGAGTGGGTTTTCTACAAGATGATGGTTTTGTATCTGCAACTTGGAACAATGAGCAAGATTGTTATGATACATGCTATGAAGAAGGAGATGATTATTATCAGGGAGTTTCAGGTGTCCCAGAAATGGACGCATACTTTAAACAGTCTGTATTGCCAAATATGCCAACACATTGGATGGAAATACCTACTCATCCTTAATAACTACTCCTATAGGTATAAATAACATGGCAGATATAGAGAGCTAAAAATATTAGAAAATGAGGGAATTTGTGATAAAAGCATTGCAAAACTATGGCTATCGCTTTCTTAAGAAACAGAATGATTGTTACGTTTTTGGCAAACCGCTTGGTTATGGCATACTTCGTGCAGATGTGCCAGAGGGTGAAAACTCTGTAATTGTGATGTTAATTGTTAAAGGAAACATGAAGGATGGCAAACGTCCTAATTTAATATGGCAGCAGACGAGACAAAGCTTTTCGGAAGAATGCGACGAACAGAAGATGTATGAAGCATTTGTGCAAATAATTGCTGACTGTGAGGCAGACATCTTCTCTGCAACGTCTGTAGCTTTTCCACAGAATCGAGGTGTAAGATATGACTTTGAAGAGAATATCTGCATAGAGTAAAATAGAAACATCAAATATTGAACTTTTAACTTAAAAAGAAATCATACTTGGGAAGTTAACTATTTTTCTTTGAAGAGTAACTAACTATCTTTTATGATATATAAGTAATATGAAAAATATTTTTCCAATTAATATAGTAGAAGCGGCTGATAGTCAAGGTCGTAAACATGTATTAGTTATTGCATGCAATAATAAAATTTACAGTAATTGGAATGATACTCATTCTGTTGGCACATCTATGGCTATAGTTGATTTAGATGCAAATACTTATATAAATGAAAATATATCTAAATAACATTTTATAAGTAACTAATTATGGAAACATTAGAGGAACTTAGGAAAAAATTTAGTAATCTTGATGAAGAGCGAAATGCTGTTTATGAAAAGATTCTAAGATTAGAACAGCAAGAGATAACTAATAATTTTATTATTGGTGAATGCTATTTAAATCCCTACTGTGAAAGCTTCAAAAAGATTATAGCAATAAATGAAGGTGTACTTTATTGTGTAGTAATAGATAGTGAAAGTATTCAAAGAGACTTTTATAATTTACCTGCTACTAAATATTGGAGAAAGATTACATCAGAACAGTTTAATGATATTTATCAGGCTGTACTGAAAGATATTCAAGATCCAGATTTAGAAAGTAAAGACGAATCTAACTGGGATATAACTCTAGAAGCTATTAAGAAAAGTATTGATAATAAATAGCTGAACAATTCAAGAATAATATGAAACATATTAAGTTTATAATAGATATAACATTACCGCCAGATGAGAAGTTACTTACTAAAGGTGATTTCACGTCAGCAGTATATACATGTTACAGAAACATTAAGGATGTTCTCCCTTCTGCAATAGTACAGATTGATTAATCATTCTATAAATGATTAAATAATATGACAGAAGAAGACGAAGCATTTGGATGGGCTATATTAATATTTCTAACTATAGCTACTATTATAGGTAGTGCAATTCTATAAATATATTATTAATTAATGAGTGTCGGTAAAATAGTAAAAACAGAGTTCTTTGTATATTTAAATAAGGAACTCTATAAAATAGCACATTCTTGGGAAGAATTTAAGACTGTAGAAAGAGAGATATTTACTAAATATTCAGGTTATTCCTGGATACATGGGTCTAGTGATAGATTTTCTGTACATGTTAATGATAAAACTAAGGATGTTATTACATATTGGTATCGAATGAGAGAAACTACAAATCTCAAAGATAGTCAGGGAAATACTGTATGTGTACACGATGAATTAATAGATAACATAAGTAAATATAAATGTTGGTTACTCTGTCTTGATGACGAGCTGTATGTAAGATTTGATAATTGGCATATCCCAAATATTGATGATATTCGTGACCTATCTAATTTTACTATAACTAAAAGATATTCAATATTCTAATGATAACTGAATTAGATATAACTAAATTAGATTTAATTAAAAATCAAATAGGATTGGCGCAAAAAGCTTTTGATAATTTATCAAATGATAATGCAATTATTGTAGTTAGACGGATTCTGAACCGAATACTTAAAATAATAGATGAGTAAAATTATAGTAATAAGGAGAAAGAGTAATGTGTAAGATAAATGTTAAAAAGTCAATTTTAGAGATTGTTGAAAACAATAATCTAGAAATACTTAAAATAGACTTGTGTAATTATAACGAACCCTTTGTTAAACTCTATGGTGAAGAAAGCGATATATTTTCCTGTAAAGTCTACACTACTCTAGAAGACTTAGACTTTGAAATAGATTCTATCTTCATGCAGGAGGAGGTTCAAGGCACTATTTATTGCCAAGATAAAGATACTAAAGAGCCAGTATGGATAGTATCTTGGGGCGATGAAGGAGGTTCTTGGTGGGAAGTTAATAGAGTTCCTGATTTCTATAAATCTAGGGAGTATAAGCAATGAGCAAAGAAAAGGCTATAGAGTTAATCAAGGAGGTTAAACATAGTTTGTTTTTAATAGAGAGTATGTTATATATTAGAGATGAAGATACTCTTGCAAAGAAAGTAGACTTAAATATACGAAAATGTGATAAAGCATTTAAGGAGTTAGAGGACTAAGTGGAAATTCTAAAAAACAGAAAATAAACAAATATAATATGGAAGCAGGACAATTACTGGTGCTACTGTTAGCGTTTTGTGCTTTAGCATTATATTTCAAAAACCGTAATAAAAATGATAATTATGAATAGAAATCAAGCGAAAGAAATACTGCCTATTATACAAGCACTTGCAGATGGTAGAACTATCCAATTTGCAGCTACTGATAAAGAATGGGTGGATCTAGATAGTGATGATGGTGGAGTATTTCTCGAAACTCTTATAAATAATCCTCAATCTTACCGCATTAAGCCAAAGTATCGCCCATTTAAGAATGCAAAAGAGTGTTGGCAGGAGATGTTGAAGCATCAACCTTTTGGATGGTTAAAATATAAAAAATATCCATATTTTGCCTTAATTACTACTATACATAGTGGCAACACTGTGTCATTAAATGGAAAGGAAGGTTGGGATTTTCTGCATATCATGAATGATTATGTTTTTGCTGATAACATACCATTCGGTGTAAAAGTGGAGGAATGAAAAAAGAGTATATTATTGACAAAGAGCTGAAAGACCTTCTTGTGTCGTGGTTTGAGGACATTGAGGAACTTAGTAGCAAGCTAACAAGTGGAAATGTTTCTCATCAAGGAGCAACTATTAGAAACAAAGCTATAAGATGTTCTAAGTATATCAAGGAGTATTGTAAAATCAAAGATGAATAGTATGGCTTGGTGTTTTTGTGATATTTGTGATTACAAGGATAAGTGTGAGGACTATCGAAAAGTAGTAATTTGTCCTTACTCAAAAACGAAGAAATAGTTATGGAAATTGATGAAAAAATAAACGAAATAATTCAACAAGCAAAAGAAGAAGGAGCTTATAAGGAAGATCTTGACACATTTGAACAAGAGATATATGACCAAGGTTTTCGTAATGCAATATCTTTTATGCTGTGGAATCCAAGCGAGCGAAGTTGTTCTAATTGTCAGTATCGGAGCAGTAGACAGCTATGTGGGGAGGATTATTGTGGAACAAAATACTGGAGTCCAAAATTAGAGGAATAGTTATGGATAAAAACGTTTGTGATAATACATTAGTCTTTGGTAGCTGCTATGCTAGAAGTTGTATTGAAGTGCCTTCTTTGAAAGCAGGAAGAGCGAAATGGAAGGCTTTTTATGATAAGTTCCCTTGGCTTAAAGGTCAACTTTTCTATCTTAGACGTTCATGCTTCTGGGATGGAGGTGAAAGAAATTTGAAGGCAATAAAAATAAAACTTAAAAAGATATAGTTATGAGAAAATTCTATATTGGCAATGTTACTCCTGAGACAAATACCATATTTGTATTTGGTAGTAATCCTGAAGGAAGGCATGGTGCAGGAGCGGCTAAAGTAGCAAGAAATCAATTTGGTGCTATTTATGGTCAAGGTGAGGGTCTACAGGGTAATGCTTATGCTTTGCCTACTAAAGACCTCCGAGTGAAAGAAAACAGAGGTCTAAGAAGTATTTCAAAAGAAGACATTATAAAGTCTATTAAGAAACTTTATGAAACTGCTAAACAGTATTCTGATAAACAGTTTAAAGTAGCTTATAGAAATACTTATTCTGCTTCTCTTAATGGATATACTGGATTAGAGATGATAGATATGTTTTTAGAAGCTGGTCCAATTCCTGACAATATCATATTTAGTAAAGAATGGATAGATACTGGTAAGTTATAATAGAAAATAGTTATGGCATGGGTAGCAGTTAACGCAGATGGTAAGGAATTTCTTTCCAGAAAGAAACCATACAGAGGTGGATATGGAGAACATGGATATTGGAGTCCTAGATATTCTAGTATCGGTGGTTGTATTCTTATACCTAAAGGCAGTATCAAGAAGCTCATTGGAAGAGAATTATCTTGGGAGGATGAGCCAGTAGAACTTAAATAATTTTAACGTATGAAGAAGATAATAGTATTATTAGTAGCAATTATATTCTTGTGTGTTTCTTGCAACAAAAACAAAGGAATTAATGTTCCAACATCAGATTCTATTAATGAAATTAAAGTAGAGAGGCTATTTGTTGTGGATGGTATAACCGTATATCGTTTCTATGATGGTGGCAGAGTGGTTTATTTTACCAACAAAAAAGGTGTGGCAAAGGCTTTTCATGACGAATATGACCCTACAACAAAAACCACAAGAACAAAGGTAGTAGAAACTTTATGTAATGAATAATAATTATGAACAAAACAGATTTACATTCATCTTTACTCTTTCTAATGCTTAAATTAGAAGAAGCAAAGAATAATCCGATGTCTGACAAGAACTTTGTTAAGGCATTGACAGAAGTACTCAGATATTTCCGTGATAATGGAGAGTTGAAGAAAGCTTATGAGCTTCGAAAGGATTCATTGACAGATATAGCTAACGGTATTTGGGCAAAATTAGTAATGGGTATGCTTACCGTAAAAATGCGGGAAGACAATATTGATGTAGAATTACCAAATATTGATGCTCTAATAGAGGAGAATACTTCTGATAAGTTTATTGAAAAGAAAATCAATGATATTCTTGGCGATGCTGTAAAGTTTAAAAAAGAATAATATGATATTCTATAGATTTGGTGAAATACCCAAAAATGAGAAATCATGTATTTGGAGAGGTGAAGAAAAAATTGGAGAAGAGCTTGGAGTTTCGGTTTATGAAGCTCATAAAAACATTAATGGAACATATTCTCCTGTTCTTCCATTTCCGACAAATGAAAAGGCATTTAATAGTTTTACATACTATGTGGCATATTTTAATGGTGATAAATATTTAGTAACAGGTGATTTACTAAATGAAACTGGTGCTGATGGTGAACCATTAATTAAGAATGTAAAAATATTAATGAAATTATAGCTTATGAATATAGAAGATATTAAGTTTAAGGCTAAACGTCTTGATAATGAAGAATGGGTTGAGGGCAGTTTAGTTAAAAGTTATCTTAACTCAAAAGAACAAGCTTATATAATACCTATTTTTAATAGAGCAGGCGATATTAAAATTGTTAATGTTGATCCTTCTACAGTCTGTATGTTCACTGGATTCAAAGATAGGGAAGGTAATAAAATCTATGAACATGACATTATTTCAATATTTGAAGGCAGAGAACCTTGTGAGGTAATCTTTGAGAAGGGCTGCTTTATTGCATCTAATCATGTATATGGTATTCATACAACTCTTGCGAAAGGCATTGATTATTATGATTGGAAATTATGTGTTATTAGCAATAAGTTTGATAAAGAGAAATAAAATATGAAAGAAGAAACAAGAAAAGTAGTAGTTCTTGATTGGGAAGATAAAATTAAACTACAACCTATTATTAAGGATTTGGAACGAATCTATGAGACTTATGAAAGTCCTTGTAAAGACCGCTTAAGTATTAGTAATGCCCTTTATTATCTCAAAATAATTGAAGAAAAAATTAATTAAATATGATAGATTATTCTAAAATGTCAATAATGGATTTAGAGCAATATAAGGAAACCCTTCTAAATCAAAGAAATAAGATAGATAATACTATGGAAAATGTAGTAAACAATATAAAAGCTAAGAAGTTACAAACTAATAATGAAACTCTTAGATTAAATCCTTACTACAAAGATAAGTCAACTTGTTTAAAGATAATTGTTAGGGATGATGGTAGATATATTGTAACTAAAGTTACTCATAGTGGAAAGTGTATAGGGATATATCAATTTATTACTGAGACTATTGATTTCTTAAAGTATTACAAAATATGTGCTAAATCTGAGTGGGAAAGTGCTGTAGATAGACTTAATATATGGTTTAAGGATGCTAATTTGAAAATTAAGGAGCTATGATTGCAGAGGAATGCATGAAACTTATGAGAAATGATTTAATAGAAGGTCATTTATCTACAGTCGAAATAGTTGATAAATATTGTAATTGTGCTTCTTCTGAATTAAGAGATTCCTTAATTACTCAATTAGAAGATCTTAGACGTTTATATAATTATAAGAGAATACTAAGTGATTAAAGCAAAAGAAGCAAAAATTGTATCAATGTCTGCTGAATTGGATGAGCATATACTTAATAATATAAATAAAGCAATAGTTACAGAAGCAGGTAAAGGTAATTATGTTGCAGATATTACCTATCTATTTCCTGAAATATGTCCTAATGTCACCAAATATTATGATTATTTTAAAGAATTAGGATTTAAAGTTTATACACTTTATAAAGGTGAACACAAAATTTGTATAGGCTGGGACTGAAATATAAACAAAATTTAACAAAGGTTTGTTTAGTAACATTCACTTTGTAATATAAAACTAATTAAAATAGATTATGAATAAAGAAAGAGTAAGTTATTTAACTATTATAGGTGCATTGCTAATTGTAATAGGTGTTTTAGTTGGCAAAATAACTAGTAATAGTTATGAATTATCTAAATTGCAAGATACAGTAACTAAACAAGCTGCTGCTATTGAACAATTAGAGAAACTACAAAATAATACAATTAGCTATATTCCTAAGCATGCAGATAGTATTTCCGAATGATGAATATATCATAATAGCCTTTCTAATTATTATAGGATTAATGGTTGTATTATCTGGAAGTCTATTGTATTGTATTTATGAAACATTATAAATTATTTAATAAAGGTGATAAAGTACAAATCACTTCAACTCATAAAGATGATTTGAATAAAATTGGTATTATTCAAGAAGTTAGACCTTCATTCTGTAAAATCCTTATATTAAAGGAGAATGGAGAGCCTGAATTGAATTGGCAGAATAATAAGCCAATTATTTATAATCATACTTATGCACAATTCAAATTATTAGAAAAATTTGTATCATTAGATGCATCTAAAAAAGATATACAACTTCTTTGATGATGGTTTAGTACAAATATTCAATCATGGTGACAAGGTGAATTATTAAATACCTTGTAAATTAGTTCTATGAGATTTAATTAATAAATTATGGATATTAATAAAGCAAAAGAGCAAATAGCTGCAGCATTAGCTTATGTAGATACTATGCCATTTTATGATAATCCTTTTAAGGATAAATTAAGAAATAGGTTGGCTAAGTGCTTGGATACAGCATATAAATCTTTATCAGAATAATTAAATGATACTTAACTTATTATTTAAGGAATTAGAGAAAGCTGAGAAAAGAGGGAATGATATTTATAATAATTTCATAAATATTCATTTTTCATCTGCTGCTGAATACTTTGCTGCACAACGTGCAGTATATAATTCTAAAACGTATAAAGACTATAGAAGTCTTATTAGTTATATATTTAAATAAAGAAAATTAAAATGAAGCGTATAATATTTATAGTAATTTTATTTAGTCTAATTAATTGGACTATTAAAGCGCAATCTAAAAGTATAATTACTCATGTAACCCTTACTTATTATCAACCAGTAAAGAGTCAGTGTGATAAAGAACCTTTAATCACATCTGATGGTTCTAAAATTAACTTACGCCATTTAAGAAGAGGTAGTATTAAATGGTGCGCAATTTCCCGTGACCTTCTTTATCTCTTTCCAAAGAATAAACCAAAGAAAGTATATATAGAAGGATTTGGTGTTTATGAAATTCGTGATGTAATGAATAAAAAATATAAACATCGTATTGATATACTCATTCATCCTAAAGATTCTAAGAGAATTAGTATCAAGAATGTAAAAGTTAGGATTCTTAAATAAATTATTTATGGCTAAATTAAGATGTCCAAAATGTCCTGATTTTGATGGCTTTGCTATATGTACTTCACAGCCTACAGCTAAAGTTGCATCATATGAATGGTGCCGTAAGTACTTAGAAGGGTTAGAAGAAGTTAATGGTACTATTACTTTATCTACTAATCTATTCTTAGGACTTTTACGAAAGGCTTATTTAGATGCTTATTATGGGGCAACTCGTATGGAATTTAATAGAGATATTAAAAATAAGGATTATCCGCTTAGTATAGATCTTCGAGATACTTCTGAGCTAGAAGAATTAGGTTTATTAGGAAATGATTAAAAAACTCATAATAATTAGCGGTGGTTTATTACTATTTGGTATAATAGAAAGTGTACTTGCCATGCAAAATATGGAACTCGAGGAGTTTTATAAAATGACAGCACTTATGGTATTTATCTTTTTAATGATAATAGTCTTTATGGTATCTTAATTATGATAATCCAATAAGAAGTATTCAATATCATCTTAGGGATGCTTTGAATATAATTAATAACAATAAATTTAATAAATTTTTAATTAAGAAATATGAAAAATAACGTTAAACACGGACTTTTATGTTTAGGTATTTCTACTGTATGTGCTTTTCTGTTTGTATTCTTCTGGAATACTAGAATGCTTGATGACCTAATTAGTGATAGAGGTCCATTAACTCTAGAAGGTTCTTCTAATGCTATACAAATGGGATTTTGTCACTGTGTTATCCAATGGATTTTATTTATTGCAACTTTTGTCACCGCTATTATTTCTATATGTATATTTAATGATGAGAATGTAGACAATTACTCAGACATAAATATTAAAAAGAAGTGGATTATAATTCCTGGAATTATTATATTCTGTTGGTTTATAAGTCCTATTGGTGCTATGGTAAAATTGTATAATAAGAATATTGAATATACTAATCAGTTAGACAAGCAACAATATGCTCGTAAAATGTTCTTCGATAAATTATGGAAAGTATATCTTCAAAAGTATGAAATTTGTGAATTAAATAAGAATACTTTCTTGGAAGTTACTAATATGATTATGGAGGGAAGACATGATGGAGCACAAGTTACTTGGAAATGGCTTCAAGAAAATCAAAATATTCCATATTCTGAATTTACTAGATTTTATGGTGATTTATCTGGATTTGTAAATGGGCAACGAGAAGAATATTACAAGTTAGAAGAAGCATGCATGGAAACAGTAAGACAACAGAACTCTATGCTGGACTCTTTTCCTAATGTAATGTATAATAAAATACTTAGTATTCAGAAACTTAAATATGATCCAGGATTTACTTCTACTCATACAGAGCAAGTATTTAAAACCAAAAAAGAAGATATTTAATAAACAGCTTAGAAGAAAGAATTAATAATATAGAAAAGAAGCTGTTATGGAAGTGTCAAAAAATATAAACTGTTGTATATGTCAGATGCACGAAGTGAGTACTTAAATCTCTATAGATTTACTGAATATTCAGGTGAATCTAAATTATCAGAAATAAGTAAACTTACAGAAGTAAATGGAGTTATGAAAATACAAGGAGAACTTGCAATAATGTCTAATAAACTCATTAAATATTTAAATAATGCTCACAGTAGAAGAAAAAGAATATTGGTCTAAATTAGTTAATAGACTAGGTAAAATAGCTGATAGTTTAGAAAATATATCTTCTAGCTTAGATAAATTATACTTAATTATGTCAAATGATAATAAGTATGAAGAACATGCTGATTTAGAAGTTGATTTCGAATTACCCGAAGACTAATAGGATTATAAATAGAGGCATAAAGTCTCTATATTAATTAAATAAATTATATAATTATGTTAAATTTATCAAAAGGAGGTAACATCAACCTCGCTAAAGAAGCAAATGGTGTAACAGAGTTTTCAATTGGTTTGGGTTGGGATGCTGCGCAACCTGGCAAAGAGTTTGACCTTGATGTAGCTGCAATTGCTTTGAATGCTAATGATAAAGCATTTGAACCAGATTCTAGCATGGTATTCTACAACAACAAGGAGTGGAATGGTATCAAGCATTCTGGAGACAATCGTACAGGCGCTGGTGCTGGAGATGATGAGACGATAGTAGTAGATACTACTAAAGTTCCAGCTGGTGTTGAGAAGATTATTATCCTTGTTAATATTCATGATGCTAAGGCTCGTCAACAGAACTTCGGTATGGTAAATAATGCTTACTGTAAGCTCTATGCTAAAGGTCAGACTGAACCTCTTGCCAAGTTTGACTTAACTGAGGATGCTTCTATGTCTCGCTGCATTGTCTTCTGCCAGTTGTATCGCCATAATGGTGATTGGAAGTTCAAGGCTCTTGAAGAAGATAAAGGTAGTTACGATAGAGTATTGTATCGTGACATTCTTCAGAGTTACGGATTTGAAGTTCCTAACTCTCCTGCTATCTAATTAGTAATTAGGTTTATATAAGTTAATGATTCTATAAGGAGTGCCCTAATTAAGGCACTCCTATTTTCGTTTAATTAAATTCACAATTATGATTAATTTAAGTAAAGGAGGCAGAATTAATCTGTCTAAAGAGTCTAACAATGGTTTAGAGAAGTTGTTCTTTGGTTCCAATTGGGGAGCCATTCAACACAAAGGTTTCTTAGGTCTTGGTTCATCAATTGAGAAAGTAGATTTAGATTCCTCTGTTCTTATGTATGATGCTGATAAGCATTGTATTGGCGAAGTAGCTTATTACAATTTAAGTGCTCCAGGTATTCGTCATAGTGGTGATGACCGTTCAGGTGATACTAATGGTAATGATGGTCTTGACAATGAGACTATTGAAGTACATCTGAATGAACTTAACCCAAGAGTAGAATACTTGGCTTTTATCCTCAATAACTTCACACATCAGAGATTTGGTGAAATTCCTTATATGGGTCTTCGCATTTATACTGCTGACAGAGTCCAGACTAATGTAAATGCCAATGTGAATGTCTTAGCCAAATTCAATCTTGAAGATGGTAAGGAAGGCACCAAGATTGCCGATAAACAAGCAGTAGTTCTTGGTATTGCTTATAAGAAAGATGGTGAATGGCGCTTTAAGGCAATTGGTGAATTTGGAGGTTGGACCTCTATTGATGCTATGAAAAGACCTACTATTGCATTTCTTTAATTAGGTAATTAAATATATTACAATGACAGATATTAATAAAGGATTAAGTAGTTCAGAAGTACAGGCTCTTCAATCTTCTTTTGGATATAATGTACTTACACCTCCTAAGAGAGACCCTTGGTATATAATGTTATTAGACGGTTTTAAAGATCCTCTAATCATTATATTACTTGTAGCAGCGTGTGTCTCTTTAATTATAGGTATTTTAAAATCAGAATATTCTGAACCTATTGGTATTATAGCAGCTATAGCTATTGCAGTAGGTATTGGATTTTGGAATACTTGGTCGGCTTCTAAGAAGTTTGATTTACTTTTAACTAGTAGTGATGATACTTTGGTTAAAGTAAGAAGAAATGGTAATATCTTAGAAGTACCTAGAAGAGAATTAGTTGTAGGTGACATAGTTCTACTTAGTGCAGGTGAAGAAATACCAGCAGACTGTATAGTTAGAGAATTTATCAATCTAAAGGTTGACGAATCTTCGTTAACTGGTGAAAGTGTTCCTGTATCTAAATATACCTCTGATAAAGCTGATGGTACTTATCCAACTAACTATATTTATAAGAGCACTATAGTATCGGAAGGTACTTGTGTTGGTGAAGTATTCGCAATAGGTGATGAAACTGAAATAGGTAAGACTGCAAGAGAAGCTTCTTCTATTACTGATGTAGAAACTCCTCTTAATAAACAACTTAACGGTTTAGCTAATTTAATTAATAAGATAGCATTCGGTGCTGCAGGTATCTTAATTATATCCTTGTTAGTTAGGTATGTCTTTATTGAACAAGGTTATGTAGGTAAAGAACCTATTGGTATTGTAAATGATTGCTTACAATTCTTAATGATAGCCGTAGCTCTTATTGTAGTAGCTGTTCCTGAAGGTTTACCTATGGCTGTTACACTTGCTCTTGCATATTCTATGAAGAGAATGGCTAAGTCTAATAACCTAATTAGAAAGATGCATGCTTGTGAAACTCTTGGTTCTACTACTCTTATTCTTACTGATAAAACAGGTACACTTACTGAGAATAAGATGAAAGTTGTTCATACAGATGGTATTAATCAATATTCTCACTTTAATATTACACTTAATTCAACTGCTTGTCTTAATAATAATGGCGAAACAGTAGGAAATCCAACTGAGGGAGCTTGTCTTAAATGGGCAGAATTGAATGAGGGAGACATTGATACTATTAGAAAGGAATATACAATAGTAGATAGAGTTGACTTCAATAGCAAGAATAAGTACATGATTACTACTGTCGAAATGGACGATAGTAATATTACTTATATAAAGGGCGCTCCTGAAGTTATTAAGAATTATTGTAGGAATCAAGAGTCTATTCCAGATGTGTCTGAACAACAGAAATTAGGTCGTCGTTGTATAGCATTTGCTCATAGAGTTACAAGTGGTAAATATTCTCTTGAAGACTTCATATGGGATGGCTACGTGGCTATTGAAGACCCTGTTAGGACTAATGTACCTGATGCAATTAAAGTGGCTAGAAACGCAGGAATCAAAGTCAAGATTGTAACAGGTGATAATCCTGAAACTGCATGTTCTATAGCTAAAGATGCTAACATATCTAATAATCCTAATTATATGTTAGGAAATGAGATAGCAGAACAAACAGGGTTTAACTTAGCTAAGACAGATGTATTTGCAAGAACTAGACCAGAAGATAAGCAAACACTAGTTAAGAAGTTCCAGCAAATGGGGGAAGTCGTTGCCAGTGTAGGAGATGGCTCTAATGATTCAGCTGCCCTTAATCAAGCTGAAGTAGGTATAGCTATGAATAATGGTACTGACATTGCTAAGAATGCAGCTGATGTTATCTTGTTGGATAATTCTTTCCCTTCTATTATTCTTGGTGTCAAGTGGGGTAGAAGTCTATATAAGAATATTCAACACTTTATCTTATTCCAACTTACCGTAAATGTTGTAGCTATTCTTATTGCTTGTGTAGGTCCATTTATTGGTGTGGATTTACCATTCACAGTAACCCAGATGTTGTGGGTTAATCTGATTATGGATACATTCGCTGCTTTAGCTTTAGCTACAGAACCAGCTAATAATGCTGTAATGAATGATAGACCTAGAGACCCTAAAGCTTTCATTATAACTAAAGCTATGTGGACTGAGATACTTGGTGTAGGACTTGTTTATACTGGTATTTTATTATATTTGTTAATTGGTAATATTTGTTCTCTTACTGAGTTCTTCACTATCTTTGTTATGCTACAATTCTGGAACTTGTTTAATGCCAGAGTATTTGGACAAAATAGAAGTATATTTAATGGCTTATTAAATAATCCTGCATTTATAGGTATATGTGCAGTTATATTTATTGGTCAAATCTTAATAGTCCAATTTGGCGGTAATGTGTTTAGAACAGAACCACTCGATATTGAGACTTGGTTGAAGATAGTGGGTATTACTGCTGTAGTTCCTGTACTTAGAGAGCTTCTTTACTGGTTTAAGAAACTATTTAAAGCATGATAGTACTTACATTTATGCAATGTATTTGGGCGGTTGTGATTATTTTCATAATCGCCCTATTAATAGATTTATGGCTTATACATAAGTTTAAAAAGAAAAAATGTTAGAGTTTAACAGCTTAGCTAAACAAAATACATGGGAATTTCAACCTAATTTCTATATTCATGGTAATATTAGAACTAGATATGATTCAGATTTAGTAGTAATTAATCCTACACATTTAAATAAAGTATCACAATACTATAAAGAAGGTATTGGATTACCTATTTATTTTTATGACATACCAGAAGGAGAACATGATGTCCTATTTAATGGAACTCATTGTAAATTGTTTACTTGGAAAAATATTAATATAGCTGGTAAAGATGCTATAGTTTGGAAGAGTGCAACTAATAAAACTTATGAGTTTGACATTGAATTATCTCAAAAAGGACTTATTGTATCACTTACAGATATAAGTGGGTTAAGAGATGCTTTAAATAAACTTATGCATAAATCTATAATTATTTAGTAATATGAAATTTGAAGTAACTTATTATGATAGTTTAAAAGGTAGAGAACAAACTATTAAACTAACTGGTATTAGTGAAGAAAAGGTTAAAGCTAATTTCATTAGTCAATATAGTCAGAAACAATATCCTTTTATAGGTATTAGACCTATTTAAATATGACAGAAGAAACTGCAACAAAGGCTTCTCAATTAACTAATAAGATTATTCTAACTAAATATCTTATGACAAATCAGAGTATGGCTATTCCAGAAGATTCCTACATAAACAAAATAAAGGAATTAATTAAATGTGATAGTAATGCTAGAGCTGATTTTTATAAGTTAATGAAAGCTTTAGGTACTAAATATAATAAGCTCTATAGAGATGAATTAATTAAGTTATGAAAATCTATTATAAAAATAGAAAAGGAGATATTCTAGGTATTAGAAAATTATTAGCTCCGCATTCTCTAAAAGATGATGAACTTAATTATGTACCTAGAATAGGAGAATGTGTACGTACCGGTTCTAATACGTATGAAGTTCAAACTGTAATTACAGATTTAGATCATGATACAATTATAGTGCTTTTAATATGATAATTAGAGGAGTTTTTACAGACCATAAACTATCTGTAGTTGAAATTGATTGCCTTGATAATGATGCTTTTATTATTGACCATCAATATATAAAGAATGGAGATATGATTACTCTTGAAGGTTATGATAAACCATTCCAAGTAAGATGGGTATTTAATACATCTCAAAGAGAATCAGAATTTGTTCATGCTACAGTGCTCGCAATTAATGGTAAATTAGTAGTTAATAACTTAAAACAAAACAACAAAATGGAATTAAATAAAAAGAATAGTATGTTTGATGGTATTCTAGATAGATATACTGCTCAGTTTATGCCTCAACAGGAGACTGATGTTAGAATGTCTATGAATGGCATACTTTGTGTAAAACCTAGTAGAGATTCTGATGATTGGATTGCTATTGACTCTAAGGGAGATTTAACTAGTTATCCAGAAGCCCTGACTATTGAATTACCTTTTATCTTTAGTATTGCTAAGCCTACTGATCAAATTCGTAGTGGCGAAATCATTAAGAATACAAATTCATATAGTTATGTAATCGGTGCTAGTAAGGATGGCACTTTAAAGACACTATCCTATAGTGGCTATACTCATAACAAGAAAGCTATTAAAGATGCTGTTATGGGTCAAGCTACTACTAAGGTAATTATTAATCCATTTAATTTCGATGAGGGTTGTGGATTTAATCCTATTATGTTAGCTTTAGCTAAGGGTGATTCGTTTGATGTAGAGTCTCTTATAGCTCTATCTATGACACCACAAGGTAAGAACTTATTTAGTAATACAGGTGGTGGCTTCAATATGGCTTTGCTCTGGATGTTGGATAAGAATAAACAGAATGGTAATGGTGGAGGCATGATGGAAATGCTTATGATGTCTCAAATGATGCAAGGAAATAACAATCCATTTGCTAATATGTTTGGTCAAACTAACAATAATGTAAATCCAACAGTTACTAAAGACTCTTCTAAGTCAGATGAACCATCTGAGTTAGATAAAGTTAATACTAAGATAGATAAACTTACTGATGCTTTAGCTAGTTTAATTAATGTGTTAACTCCTAAAGTTGAATCTAAAAAAGAAGAAAATAAGTAATGGGAGGTGGTAGTTATTCATATAATGATGCTGTAACTAGAAGTCGCAGTTATAGATCACAGTCTATTGAAAAGACATTTAGTAAAAAGAATATGGATTCTGAAATGAATCCTCTTAATATTAGTGTTAGAGAATCTTGTGATTCCGAGGAACATCCAGAGTCTTTCCCTATAATTATTGCATTGGATGAGACTGGTTCTATGGGTTCAATTCCTAAATATCTCATTGATAATACTCTACCTGATTGTATGAAGAGTATTATAAAAGCAGGTATTGCTAATCCTCAAATCTGCTTTATGGCATTTGGTGATGTAGAGGATTGTTATGAGGAAGCCCCATTACAAGTAGGACAGTTTGAATCTTCTGATGAACTTATGGAGAAATGGCTTCGTAAAATTTATCTGGAAGGCAAAGGCGGTGGCAATAGAGGAGAAGATCCTCACATGTGTTGGTATTTTGCTTCTAAACACATTAAAACAGATGCCTTTGATAAGAGAGGTATTAAGGGTTGTTTAATTACAATTAGTGATGAGCCTATTCATAAGATACTTCCTAAAGAAGCTATAACTCATTATATAGGTGATAAATGTGGTGAAGATTTAACTGCTTCTACTATTTATGAAGCAGTATCTAATAAATGGGATGTTTATCACATTCATGTTGAACATGGAAATTATTATGATTTAAAGGAAGATATTCTACCTAGTTGGACACCTTATGTAGGTGATAATTTAGTTATATCTAATCCTGAAAATGTAGGTAAAACTATCTCTCGTATTGTGGCTAGTTGTTATGGGCAGCAAATATAAAATAGTACTAGGTACACTCGCTGGAGATGAAGGCAAGGGCAATGTAGTACAATGGCTCTGTAAAAACAGTAGCAAGCCTGTTGTATATCGCTTCAGTGGGGGTCCACAAGCAGGTCATCGTGTGGTTTATAAAGGTAAATCACATGTATGTTCTTCTTGGGGCAGTGGGGTTCTTTTGGGAATACCTACTTACCTCTACAAAACTGTATTTGTGGATCCCATATGTATCTATAATGAATACAAAGTCTTAGTTAGTGAGGGTATTAAAGTTCCTAAGTTATATATACATTCTGATTGTAGAGTTATTACTCCTTATGATGTATTATCAGACTCTATGAATGAAAAGGTAAAACATGATGGAACTTGTGGTAAGGGAATACATGCTTGTTTTAAGAGAAACCAGTCGAGCATTACCTTTGATGCCAATCTAATTAGTTGGGTAGGAAAGTATGAAAACTTTGCATTACAAGCTATAAGAGACTATTATAATTTAGAGCAAGATACTGAACTGGAGAATCTTTTTGAAGAAGCTTGTACCTTTATTGACGAACATCCTGAGACTTTTGTAATTGGAGACTCTTATCCCGGTGAAGTAGATACTATCATTTTAGAGGGTTCACAGGGTCTTCTTTTAGACATGGAAAGAGGATTTATGCCTCATTGTACTCCAAGTAAAGTAGGATTAAATGGTATTCCTGAAAAATGTTTAGAGAATGCGGAAGTATATTTAGTTATGCGTCCGTATTTAACTAGACATGGAAATGGATTTAATCCATATTCTATGGACTTGGAAACCTATTTTACTCTTGAAGAGCCTTCAAACACCAATGATGGACCACAAGGAGAATTTAAGACCGGTCCTTTTGACTATCCTTTATTTAAGAGAGCTATTGACAGACATTGTTTAGATAATTACAGTGAAACTTATCATTGTAAATTTAACATTGTTATAACTCATTGGGATTGTTTAAAAACTGAGCATATTCCTACTATATGTGACTCTTCAGATAAGTTTCCATATAGTATTGGTTGGGTTCATTTTATAAAAAAATTACGAGCAACAATTTGTCCTATAGATAAGGTTTATCTAGGAATGAGTGAAGATTCTAATATAGTTGATTCTAAGGCTATCTTGGATTATGTATGATTAATATGTTGTTTATATTATTTTTAGTAGCACTTTGGATAATTAGTGTTTTCGCTCTAGGGGATATATGTGAAGAGAAGAAAGTACCAGATAATTGTCTAATATGGTTTCTTATAGTGTGTCCTATAGTTAACACTGTATTAGTTATCTATTTTTGTTATAAACATAACAATTATAAAGACTCTCTAAAAATCCTATTTAGTAATGACTGATATTGAAAAGTATAATGAATTAGCATCTAAAGTAGATTCTTTAACTAAAGAAATGAAAGAGATTAAAGATACTTTAAATAAAGCTTCTTTAGCTAAAGAAAGATTTAGATTTATTGACTACTATGATACTAAATATTGGGTTAAGATAGTATCTGTTGAAGATAATAATTGTGATACAATTGAATTATGTTATGAGTGTTTAACTAAGTCTTATAGAATAGAAAGAAGTCATAATACATTTAATTGGTTGCTTTCTGGGATTCCCATAGTTGAGGAAATATTTAATACAAAATTTAACGAATTTATAAATAAGATTAAATTATGAAATCAGATTATTTTAGTGAGACAACACCTACAAATATTTATCCTAAACATAAATAATTGTGGTAAAGAGTAATTTCTAATTGAGTAAAAATTTTTAACAAAATTTGATTTGGCACTTGGAAAATTACTCTAATATACTTTCCGTAGGAAAGTTCGCTGAAAGCCCAAAACTATATAGGTGTATTCTAAAATATGCTTATTTATGGTATTGAGTTTAACTCAGCAACTATTCTATGGAAAGTTCTTGTTTATTCTGCTTCTATAGCACAATGATAGTGCAGCTCACTTGTAATGAGCAGGTCGTAGGTTTGAGTCCTACTAGAAGCTCACTCCTTCTGTAATACTATTAGATTATTTAATTAACAATTAAATTTTTAAACGTATGAAAAGAATTATAAAATCTTGGTGGAATGGATTTAAAACCACAGCTAGTTGGTATGCACAACAGTACACTAAGTTGTATTCTATGCCAATGGTTTAAATCCTAATTCATTAATTAGATTTTTGAGGGTAAGTGCCAAATGGGTACTTACTGATGTTTGTAAGGGGTGATAAATTTTATTTATTAATTCTATATATTTGGGCTGCCATGTACCAAGGCTGGCGAGAGACACTTGCAATGTCTTTGTGTAGAGTTCGATTCTCTAGTGGTCCACAATTTAATATCGCGGATGTGGTGTAATGGTAACATACTAGGCTCATAACCTAGAGTAGTCGTTCGAATCGAACATCCGCAACTAATTTAAATAATTATTTCAATATGAATAAAATATTAATTAAGCTTAATTTATTAATAATCGTATTATGAGGTTAATTATAGATACAGAAAATCCTATAAAAATTGATTTAGACAAAATTAGTGCTGATGATAGAGTTACTTTAATAGAGTTGTTAGATAGATATAAGCAATCTATTATCTTTAGTACTAAGAAAATAATTAAATCTACATCAGATTTAGACGGAAGTGAACCAAAGTGGCTGCCCGAGTTATTAAAAGATATTGGTAAGACTGTGGTATCTCCTTATAAAGGAATTTTCAAGGGAATCGAAGAGACATTTGAAGATTATTATTATATAATCGAAACAGATGAGGGAAAGACTGTTTATGAAACATGTGTTTCTTCAATAGATTTCTCTTAACATATAATAATCATTTGTAGTTAAGGCTGTTCATTAATTTGGACAGCCTATTTTTGTATAGATAAAATGAATAAAATTGAAACATTTCTAGTTAATCATACTAAACTTGTTAAAGCAGCAACCTCTACAGTATCTACTTATTTTCAATATAAAAGTCTTAAAATAAGATATTCTGATCACATATCACAAAGTGACGCAGATATTCAAATAATATATAGTTCATTTTTAGAAAGCCCTTACTATGCAGTTTTATATAAAGATAAAACTAAACTTATGTTAGCTAAGGCTACTAAAGTAATAGAATTACTAGACACCTTAGATTTAACTAATAAGCTTGAAATACATGAATCTGATTCAGAATTTTCAACTTTAAATAGGTTAGCTAATTTCAAGAACTTTACATTAAAAATGTCTAATAGTCCGAAAATTAATAATATTATAACTAAATCTACTAGTTATTGGACTACTGAAGAATTTAACAATTTATCTAGTGTATTAAGTTTTGAATTTGGTATATGTAAAGGAGTTAATGGCGATTTTAAAAATTGGTTAAAATGTACTAAGGTAAGTGGTATAGAATTTCTAAAAATTTATAAGAGTATAATAATAGAAAGCAAGAAAAAATTTAATGCAGATAAAGCTAATAAATTATTAAATGAATTGAGACGTGATAATACAACAAGTTAGATGTGCTGACTATAACTTATATATTACAGGTGTATCTCCTAAAGATGAAACACATGGAACTATAGTATATAGAATACATAAGGATGGTAATATACAGAAATTTGTAGAAGAATATGAACCAGATCCTGGACATAAAGACTGTATATTAACTACTACTAGATTTATTCCGTTAGCTTATTTATATAGGTTTATAGCTGTAAATCAAGGTTTAGATTTAGATAAAGAGTTTGAGTTAAAAGAGACTCTTATAGAATCATTAGAACCTGATAAACCAATTGAACCTT
>ERZ1034753.207-NODE-207-length-22119-cov-4.537255_pt1 | contig 22119 bp, 19 predicted proteins | sample MGYA00520702_ERZ1034753 | MGnify/ENA primary metagenome ERZ1034753 (study PRJEB33766, sample SAMN09781700) | gut metagenome | biome: gut microbiome | host: Homo sapiens | place: Madagascar | study: EMG produced TPA metagenomics assembly of the PRJNA485056 data set...
TTATCAACGTCAGTCCCTTGTAATCTTGAAACCCAATTTCAAAATGAGTTTAATTGTTTCAACAGACGTGTTGCGGTCGTATTCCTTCTCTTCCTCTGATAACTCTTCATAAGGCACAAGGCAAGGGTGTTTTTTCTCTGCATCATTACGCTCTTCTCCATACGTCCAACCGTCCCTCATACGTCCTGCCGACCATACCTCATGTACGTTCCTTGCGATATCCTCTGCTAAAGCTTCGAGTTCCTTGGGCAAAGCTACATCCTTCGTGTCAATAGGATGGGGTGTGTAATTGTTCTGTTTCATAATTTCTTTTGTTTTTAACTATAGAGCTTTTGCAACAGGGATTTCTATCATTCTCCACAGCAAATGAATAAAAAATCTTCATTGTATATTTGCGATTATTCCCAATAGAGGATGACGCGGGAATCAGAGAAGGTCTTGTTGTTGCAACTGATGATGCGCCTCGTCCAATTGCCTTGTTGGTCAAAATCCTTGTACTGGGCTGAAAGGGTGAAGGATTTGCTGAGACCGTTGACGGTGATAGTGTGTACCTCGTCACGCACGGTTCCGTCGTCATTGTAGATGTACTCCGTGATGGCTGTCCCATCCCTGGTCTTGATACATTCCTTGACGAGTTTTCTGTTCTTGTACTCATAGGTCTTGTCGCAGTAGGTTCCGTAGAGCAGGTTTTGGCATCGGGTCATGTAGCCATACTTGTTGTAGGTGGGGTTGATGATGTCGCTCCTCTGTATCTTGCCATCTTGCGAGAAGTTGACCACCTCGCTTTTGCTGTTTCTGGAATACACGATGTACTTCACCTTGCCTTTCACGTTCTCCAGGAGGTTGTCGTGGTATAGCTGTGCTTGGATGCCCGATGTGACAGTCAGCATCAGGAGCATCAGGATGTATCTGATCGTTTTCATGTCTTTGTGTCTTGAAAGGTTCTTGTATCTTTTAGTCGATGATGGAGAAGCCTGCCCAGTAGTATGGCTCAGGAAATTCCTTTGCCACCTTGGCTTGTGCCTCTTGCAGTGCCTCTCTTGGTTGTTTGCCTTGTAGAATAAATTGATAGAAGTTTTGCATCAGCATGGATGACGCCACGTCTGGCACCTGCCACAAACTGAAGATGATGGAGCCTACGCCAGCTTGCTTGAGGGCTTGCTTGAGTCCTGCCTCGTTGCCAGTGGAATCGAAGTGTCCCAGACCGGTCTCGCAGGCGGAGAGGACGGTGAGGTCGCAGCCCTTGAGGTTCAACTGTGACAGTTCGTAGGCGGTGAGGATGCCGTCTTCCACTCCTTGTGGCACGTTCTCTCCATTCCAAGTGCGGTCGGAGCCTGCCATCATCAATCCGCTGTATAACAGGGCGGTGCTCTTTTTCTTTTCTATCAAATTGATGTCCTCGATGATGTTGCGATGCTCGTTTTGGTCGTTGACGGTGGTGAAGGTGAAGCCGTGGGTACTGAGATGTAGGATTTGCGGTGCCTTTCCACTATAAGCCTTGAGCGATTCCTCATTGGCTTGGCTGCCCACGTAGAGGTCCACATCCTTGCCGTTCTGCTTGAAGAGATTCTCAATGAACATGGCTTCCTCCATACTGCCCTGTAGAAAACCGTTCATGGCACCTCTCGACTTGTCTTGTGCCAGTAGGTTCTTCATCATTTCATTGGCTTCACCATTCTCTATCTCATTGGCTTCATTTTTCTCCATTTGGTATCGCTTGGCTTCCTCCGCAATTTCGTCCATGCTCTCGTCATAGCTGACACCGCCATAGATGGCGGCTTTCCCTTTGCAGGAGAAGTTCTTCAGTTTCAAGCTAGCTATTAAGGCGGTGGAGGACACTTGGTGGAAGTCGTACTTCTCCGAGAGCCTTTGCTTGCCATCACCGAGATACCCCAGGTTGACGAGGTTCATCAAGTTGGTTGGGCAGTAGTAGATGTGATCCTTTAGCTTGAGATACTTGGTGAGTTTCTTGAATACGAGATCGTATATCAATGGGTTCTTCACATCGTATAGCTTGTTGATGAAGCTCTTGTCGGTGATGATATGGTTGCTTATGATGGAGTCCATCTCTTCTGATTTGCAGAGCTCAATGTAGAGGGGAGCGTCATAGTCGTTACGGAGGAGTAGGGCGCCATAACGAACTTGATGCTTTTCGAAAAATGCCTCTGGAATCAAAACAAATTCAATGGCGACCTCGTTGGGTTGCAATGATTTTGCCACGTCGCTCCATGTCTTTGGGGTCTTCGTGGCTTCAGATAGACCTAGTCGGGCATATAGGGTGTTGTTGTATGTCAACTTGGTCATGTCTGAGTTGTCGGGGAAGATTTGAAGGAGAGAGTTGTTGAACACCACGCAGTCCTCCATCGTGTTTTCCCAATAGCTTTGTAAGTCGAGTTTGTCAGAATGTTGCAACATCTTACCCATGTTGTTGACCGTATTTTGGTTGTACTCCTTTAAGTATGGTATCACTTGAGAATCGTGTTGGGTTGAGAGACAATAGATGATGCCCCTTAAAGCTAGTAACCTCTCATTGTAAATGTTGTTTATTTGATAGTTCTTTTGGAATTGCTCCAAGGCCTTGTCATAAGAGCCGTCTTGCATATAGAGTATCGCTAACATTCTTCTGAACATGGACATTTGCGGAAGAGACAGGTCGATGACATTGTTGATAGCCTTCTCCAATTGTTCTTTTGCCTCATACTTGTATCCTAACTTAGAGTTCGTCATACCCAAAATACCTTGCACGATGTATAGCTGGTCTGATAGTTGGTCATCCTTGTATGCCTCGTTTGCAATTTTATATAGTTCGTTAATTAAGAGTTTGGCATAAGCAAAGTCGCCCACTGCTGTTTCTACCTCTATCAATGACAATAGGCACGAATTGTAGTTGGAGCTATGGTCATTTGCCAACTCATAGAGACGCTTTGCCTCTTCCAAGTATTTCTTGGCAAGCATATTTTCCTTGAGATTATAATAATATGATGTACCAAGCAACTGTTTGAAGTATCTGTTTGCGTAGGGATCGAGCTTGTTGAGATGTATGATGACACTATCTGCGTGTTCGATCAGAGAAATGGCCTCTTGACCATCATAGTTGGCAAGCAATACGCTGGCATATCCTGATATGAGGCTATAGTATTGTAGAATGTTGGCATTGTCGAGAGTTGGTTCAAACTCAGTGAGGGCTTGCTGAAAGTACACTTTTGCTTCCTCTAAATGATTGGATGCCACTGCTTGAGATGCCTTTTGCAGCAAGGTGTTATATAGATTTTGAGCAGATGGAGTAGTGGAACTAGCTATACTATTAAGACTCAACTGCTGCTTGTAGAAATTGAGACCATTGGACAAGAAATCTGCGTACTGTTTGTCGATGAGTTTTGATTTGGCAATAAGGGTTTCCATTTGTTCCACGAGACCTTTCGTTTGACTTACTTTGCCCATCTTCCACGCTATGTCTATCTTGGTTGCCAGCAATGCCAAGTACTGGTTGCTCTTGTCTGTATAAGAGTCCTTAATGCCTTCCTCTACTTGGTTGATGACCTTCCATGCTTTATCATAATTGCCCTTTAGTATACATGCTTGAACCATATCACCACAAATGCTCACGTAATGTTGATAAAGATTGGTTTTCCTGTATGCTACTTCCTCTTTCTGTATCAACTCAAAGGCTGTTTCTGTAAACTTATATGCATTCTCAATGTCTTTTTGGCCCATATAGGTAGTGGCTTTGAAATACTTACATATACCAAGAAGAAAGGGTTGCGTTCTGCCTTCAGAAAGAACAGACTCTAAGCGGTTGGCAGTCTGCTCATAGCCATTTAAATCACGGAACTTCTCATGATATTGAAAAGATGGCTCGACAACATAGAAAAGGTTGGTCTTGTCCTCATTGTTGTGTTGTGAATGATAGAAAAATGCAAAGTCAATCAAGTCTTCTTCTTTCGTATCTAGGGTTTTGCTATATATCCCTGAGAGCCAATAAAGCACTTGCCATGGGTCCCAAGTCTCTTCTGCCAATTTTTTGGTTTCCTTGTTGCGGAGTACTTTTAAGTAAATCTCAAAATTGGCTTTGGCATCTTCTATGGAATCTTGGTTGTGATCCAGGGCGTATGCGTATTGCCCAAATCCAGCCAACATGGTCTGATAAAGCAGGTTTGAGGTCATCACTTGCTGTGCAAATGACGAGTGGCATCCCATCATAAAGGTGAGTATGATAAGTAGTTGTTTCATAGGGCTCTTTTACATTCGTTGATCATTTCGTTAATTTTGGGAATGAGGTAGTCGTCCTTGTCCTTGCGTATGTTGGCTTTTGCACTTCTTAGGTATGGCAACGCCTCTTTGTAGTGGTAGTTCTCCATAAGGGCATTGGCTATGTCTGCACTTAATAGCGACACTGTCATTATTTCTTCTGGAAACAAGCTATAGTATGCCTTTGCCTTGGGATAGAGTTCTTCCAACTTTTCGAGATCCCCTTTCAAGGCGTAGTTGTATAATAGATAGTAATAGGTGACATAATAGCAAACACTTTGGGTTTGCCCATATCGTTGGGTGAGTTGGAGTATCCTTTCTCCTGTCCAAATCGTCTCATTGATGTTGCCACTGTTTGATACCCATACTAGATAATTGCTGAGGTTTGATAAATAGCTGATGGAGTCTTTTGAATGATTCAATAGTTGGTACTTCTCTAGTAGCCTCTGGTTGTATATCTCTATGGAGTCGGGCATACCAGTAAGAATGTTGTACTTTATCCCCAGCTCCTGCGCCTTTTGATGGAAGTGATTGGGCATGATGGTGTCTCCTTTTTCTTCGTAGAACTTGGCTAGCAGGGAGAACATAAGGGAGGAGGCATAGCAACTGTCCACTTGTGCCATCCCCCGTACCAAGGCGTGGGAGGCGTATTTCTCGCCCTCGTCATACTGCTTGGTTTGGTCCAACAACTCGCAAAGCTCATAATTTGTCTCCATATAGTCCAAGTTAGGGAAGGCATTGTTGGGAAAGGTGGACAAGGCGGTCTTGTAGTCAGCGATGGCTTGGTTGACAAACTCCTCATAGCCGAAGTAATAGTCAGCCCTCAACTTGTAGTAATAAAACTTGTCTTGCCAACGGCTCGACTTTGCTATCCGTGGTTCCAAATCTCTGTATAGCTTGTTGAGGGTCGCCGTGTCATCGAGAAGAAAACAGTGGTCTATCAGCATGAGGTCAAGCACGGGGTTGTCATCGGCAACGAGGGTGGTTGCCGATGACAGAAATAGAAGGATGGAAAGAATGATATGTCTCATAAGCTATTATAGGCTAAAATCAGTTGCTCAACACCGCAAAACTGATGTCTTTCTTGCTGCAGTTGATGACTTCCACCTCCCATGTGGTAACGACGTTCTTAGGGAGTTTTACGATGTGGGTACGGAATTCCCTGCCTCTCTTCACATCCTCGGTGTCGTTGTACCATTTCTTTGCCTTTGTGTCATAGATGCGGATGGTTAACTTGCCACCTGGCTCGGCGATGATAGAAAGCTCCTCCAAGTCTCTGGTAGTGAAGGAAAACTTGGTGTTTCCGTTCTTCTTCACCATCAAGGTCTTTACGTAGCCACCCTTGCCCGATGCTCCTCTCACGGCCCGGTTCTCCGCATACTTTTGGGCGAACTTGCGAGCATTCCTGCCAGCTATCAGCTCATCCACGAAATCCTCGTCCCAAACAAAGAAGCCATTCAGAGAGGTCTGCTTGGGTGAGATAAGTCTGAGTGAACTGAAGTCACCTGCCTTGCAAGACTTGAAGGCGGTGTTAGCACTTTTCAAACTCGATGTGTTGCCCGAAGAGATGGCGGTGCGCAATGCCCAACAAGCATCGAAGAGCTTCTGGCTCTGAGGACTCAACTTCTGTTGTGCTGCCACGGTCATGGTCATTGCGATGAGCAGCGTGGCGATGATGAATAGCTTTTTCATGTGTTTGTCGTTTAAAGGGCTGTTGGTTCTGTGATATTTCTTGTCTTCACAAGGTTAATTACTTGTTCTTGATGACAAGTCGCAAACCGATGTTGGGCGACTTCTGCGTCTTGTCGGCGGTCTCACGGTGGAAGACGGTCAACTCGTATGGCTCACTCATGTAGTTGCCTCCTCTGATGATGTAGATGCCTCGGTTGTAGATGACATCCGAAGAGGTGACCTTCTGACTTGCCATGTCATTGTATAGACGGTGGATGGAGTCAGTCCAACAGCACCATTCACTCACGTTGCCACTCATGTCGAAGAGGTTGAGCGAGTTGCAGAGCTTGCCGCTGTTGCTGGCATCGCAGACGTGTGGCTTGGCATTGGAATTGTCCTTGTACCATGCCACCTCCTTAAGCTTGTCACTTCCTGCATAGAGTGTTCCATCGGGGGTGTTCCCACCTCGTGCTGCAAACTCCCATTCCGCCTCTGTAGGGATGGCGAAACTGATACCAGAGAGATTGTTGAGCGAGTCACAGAATACCTGGCAGTCGGATAGGGAGATGTTGGTCATCGGCATTTCCGCTTGTTTCTCGTCATATTCCAAGTCCATCACTCGGCTCCATTGCCCCACCGTCACCTCATATCTTCCTATATAGAAAGAGGAGACAGTCTGGGAGGTTGGTGGTGTCTCCAAGTCGGGCTCCACGTCATCACTATATGTGCCGTCCGCTTGTCGGGCTGGTCCCATCATATATGTGCCGCCCTCCACAGGTTCCATCTTGGAGAGGATGTCACGGATGGCGAGCAACTTCTCCGTAGAGATGTCTGGGTTGAAGTTGGGATTGAACTTGGCGTATTGCTTGCAGATGGAGTCTATGATTGCCACCCTCGTTTCTTCAGCCTTTGTGGTCTGGTAGTGATGCCATCCCCATATCGACGCAAGGATGGCGAAGATAAGGACGATGGCACCGCCTATCCACATTCCCTTGTGGAGGATGTCGGGCTTGCTCATCAGGTGCTTCTTCACCTTCGGCACCACGTCCTTGAAGAGGGCATCGGGACTGTCACTGTAGAAAACTGCCTCATAGCCCTTGACGGGAGCGATGTCGGACGGCAAGTTGAGGGCGGCGAAATTGTAGGAGTCGTTTCTTTCCGGCACCACGGGGATGATGTGCAAGTCCTTTCTCTTCAAAGCCCTGCCTATCTCGATTCTCACATAATCGATTTCGGCGTTGGTTCCCAACTCGTCTATCCTCTTGGCGAAGTCTTCTTGGCTGAGGCTAGCCAACTCGTTGTAGAAAGCTACCGTCTCGTCGCTTCTGTCCTTGTCGTCATACATCAAGGATCCTTTCTCCAAGACGAGGATGAAGTCTTTCACGTGGTCGATGCGGTCGATGAGTTGCACGTTGAACTTTCCCGTGACGTTCTCTCGGTCAAAGCTGATGCGGTCCTTGTAGTATAAGTCAAGGAGGTTGTAGAGATGCTCTGCCTTATCGCGTGCATCCCGTCTTCTGTAACTGATGAATATGCTATATTTCTTTGGCATACATTTTTGTATTAGTCAGTTAATATTTGTCATCTTCTTTCTTTTCCAACGAATTGTTTTTCTCATATTCCAATATAATCCTTGGCATTGCAATCATCAAGAAGCAGTCATACTTCATGTCGCCAGGATTGATTCTTCTCAAATCTTGATATGAGCAGAGGTCAATATGGATGCCACGTTTTTTGAGTGACTTTCGGTAATCCTTTCGGCCTTTTCCAAACAACTGCTCATCTTCCAAATGTTCTTTTTCAGACAAAGGACGGAAACCTAACAGTAACTTCTCTACATTCCAACGAGCATGCTCGCATCTGGCAAGAGATTCGATATTGTCTTTTACAATGCCAACCACTTTCAGGTATTTCTTTTTCACATGCTTCTCTAAGTCGAGGAAGTTGATGATTTTATCCTTTTCCTCTTTATTCTCGTTGATTATATATATTAATCGTGATGGAAAGCAGTTTGAACAGAAAACATTGGAAAGTTTATTCTTTATGTCGATTTGACTATTGCCCATTTGATCCCATTTCTCTTGGGTATCTTTAGGGGACTGTTGGTAGCAAAAATAAAAAAGTGCTTTGTCATATCGTTCTGCCGTATTGGGGTCGTCAGGCGGAAGGTTGTCAATATCCATACCTACATTGTAAACCATGTTGACACGCTTTGCCATGGATATATCTATCGTCTCTTCTAATTCCTCATCCCTGATGTCTGATCCTTTTATTCTCAGTTTGTCTGCGGAATTGTATTTGCTAAAGTCCATCCCATCAAAACCAATGAATTCCAACTCTATATCCAGAAATGAATTCTCATTATAGACGATTTTGACCTCTTTTTCTTGCCAAACCTTAATCGTGCATTTGCAATATCGGGATAGATTGTACAGGTATTCTTCTTTTGAGACAAAGTCTAAAATAGAGGATGGAGATACCTTGGTTTTATCAAACAAGATGGTGATAATCGTTCTGTTATTACCTGTTGCATCATTGAATGTCGGATAATGTGCAACAAACGCTATCTGTCTGGCAACAGACATCATTAGATCGGAAGTTCCTTCTAAAACAACATGTATTTTCTGTTGCTGGCGAATGATGTTGTCGAATACGTCATTTGCAACTAGGGTTCCAAGAACAAATTTCCTAGCCCGATACCAATTTTTGACGATATCTTCCTTAAATTTGCTGCCGTCAGAGCGGAGCAGTAAGCGGAGCAAGTCTTCTGTGTTGTTATCTTGACAATGGTACATAATTTTCTTTCTTTATTTTGTAATCAGCCTCTTTGGGTGACAAATAGATATTACTATTGCTTGCATCATAGCCGGAAGGACTTTGATAAAGTTGTATATCAAACCAAGTCATAGCCTTGATGACATGCTCGATGATTTGCGATTGTTGCCATTCGAAAGGTGCCAGGGACGAGTCCATGATAAAAGCATAAATCTGCAACGGCATACCTTCGTTGGTTTGCTCCAACCATCTGACGATAAGACGAGGTTCATGAGATACGTGGCTACACTGCATCAACCAATGATAGATATAGTGTCTAAAGACCTCAATGTTCAACAAACCTTCTTTGATATATTGTTCCTTAAAAGGTGTATCGACATTCAACTCCTTGTTCAATCTCTTGACATCATCTTCTGTCAAGGCATGAATCCAACCCGTATCAATGATGAATGTTTTTAGCATCTGGCGACCGTGGGTGCGTCCTTCCATCATCTTTTGGTTGTTCTTGAAACACTCTGCATGGAGGATGTATGTAGGGAAGCAAGAGGTTGTCGTGTCCCAATTCTCTATCACCACAGTGGTCAGTGATATTCTCTTCAACATACCGTCTATGCCGTGTTCCTTTACTTCAATCCAATCGCCTATCTTTAGCAAATGATTGGCTCGAAGATAGAAAAAAGCGACAACGCTCTTGATCGTATCTTGGAATATCCAACCAAGAACTGCTCCAAAGACTGAGACGATGATAGAACCTGTTGAGTCTTTTTCGATGCCTAAAGTGTATATGGATGCAGCTAAGCATAGTCCAAAAACTGAAAGCAATATGATTTGGCTGACGGTGATTCTTGTTTCTTGTCGGCGCAAACTATATAGCTTGTTCAAGTTGGTTATGATATATGCAGTTATGCCAAAGATAGTAAAGCACATAGCGATAACCAATACTTTTATCAATACATTCGCTGGCGGCGAAAAGACTCCTTCTGATATGCGATGGATGATTTTAGGTGTCAAGAGCAAAAAGGCTAAATTCACTAAAGAAATGCAAGCCATGGAAGAATGCGATTTAAGCAAAGCTCCCAAAACTTGAAGACCATAATATTTGCCAGAGAGCCAACGTTGTGATAGTTTCTGTTTATTGCACCATCCATAGATGATGATAATTAGATAAAGGAGAGCTAAGGATATAAACATGATAATCAAACCATGATTTTCTGTTATAAGATAATTATATAATTGCATGAACATTCTTATTATTTTAAGTAAAGCAAAAAGCAATAGCAGCAAAGTCTGTAAAGGACTATCATTTGAAAAAAATCATATAATACCATCTTATTTTTTCCGAATTTCAAATCCTAACTTCTTCACCAACTTCAGTGTCTGCATCGCCATCTCTCGATCATATAGTTTCTCACTTTCGGGCAAATTGCAATAGGGAATCATGTCGGGAGTTTCCTTTTTTGCATCATTTCGCTCCGGTCCATAAGTCCAACCCTGATCGGTGCGAGCTTTTGCCCATATCTCGTGAGCATTCTCTGCGATTGCCTCTTGTAACTCGGTGAGGTCATCATCGAGTTGTACATCATCAAGGCTTATTGGGTATGGCTCATAAACAAAGCGGTCGGTGGTGTTCACTACGACAAGGTAATGGTTGGATTGCGACCAGGCTTTAAGGAATGACGAAAGGGGATAGGTGGTGAGTTCCTCTTCGGTGTAAGGGTTGAAGAGTGTTATTTCGTCAGACTCTATGGAAATTGAACTGATGGCTACGGCATGGTTGGGTTGAGTAGTGTCTTCTGCCACGTCATGAAGTAATTGAGTGTTGTCAATTACGGCTATCAGTTGGTTACCATTGGCTAAAAGGCGAGCAATATCTTCTGTAGTGGAGTCGTAGCGACGGCTGACGGACAGATTGTTCTTTTCTAAGAGTCTGCCTATATTATATAGGGGCATTCCTTTGTCCTTCAACCAGCAGTTGCGGTAGGCTTCGTCGAGGAGCGTCTTGTGAGTCGTCTCTATGCCAAACTGATGGAGGATGAACTCTTCACACTCTATGTCGCAAAGATAGTTTTCCTTCTGCTTGGCTGCCATGGCTGTCATGGGGACAGGTTTTGTTATTGCAGGTTTCAATGATGCCATATCTTCATCCACTTCGCTTGCTATGCGGATGATTTCCTGTAAATTTTTATCCTGTTCTGCAGCTTTCAACACGCGCATGGTGTCTTCTGCCGACGTGTTGCCGTCCAAGAAGGCAGACAACAGTTCATCTGATATAATAATATGCTTATCGTTCATAATGCTTTTTGTCTTTTAGTGCAACTTCGGTGAGAGCCTGTATCGCTCTTCGTTTTATATTATAGAGATTGTCCACGGTCACACATAATTGCCGTGACACCTCTTCTGGTGTTCTGTCTTCTATCATCAGCAGACGTATTACCAAGGCATATCGTTGGTTCTTCATCTGTCTTAATAGTGTCTCCATATCCATTCGTGCTTGCGAGCTTTCTGCCGACGAAAGTTCACGATGACTATTGTTAAGAGGTTCTTGGCTCTCGTCATCTATCACTTTCGCCTTGCTCTTCAGCAACATACAATGTCTTATGGTTGTGGTCTTTAACCATTGATAGAGCGTACTTTCAAACTTAAACGATCGCAACTTCTTTGCATCATTCTCCATAAGGAGTATGTATAGTTCGCTGATTATCTCGTCGTAATCAACAATCTGTGTCCCGAACACTCGCCTAATGACGCTAAGGAACAACGGGCGGCAATCCTTGAAGAAGAATTGCGCCGTCACCTTAGGGTCATGGGCGATGAGGGAGGATACTATTTCTTGGTCGGTCATATTTACAAATACTTTAATTCTTTCCCGCACTCAAAACCTTCTTTTTTTTGTTCGACAGGAGAGAAGACTATAATAGCATTAATCAAACTAGTTATTGTTTCTTATGCTTTCTACCATTTCGTCAATATTGGTGAATAGTTCTATATACATAGAATCGCTTTCTAGTTCGATTTTTGTTTGTTTTATAAATATTTTTGAATATTCTGCAATAATATCGTTTAATGAAAAGTCTTTATATGTAATGTTTTCTTTCTTGTATCTTGCAACATCAAGAAATGCACTTGTTGTGGTGGCAAAGTCAATGTAGATATTATTGTATTTTTCGTCTTTACTACATATGCGTGTTATTATGGTTCCTCGTTTCATACAAGTTGGTAATTTTACATTGGTTAAGGAATCAATGTCTAATTTATCAGACAACATATAATTAAGATATGATACACGTCGTTTGTGTTTTTCTATAGCTTCATGAGTTGTCGGCATCAAAATGTATATTTTAAAATCTTTTTTCTGTTCTTTCAGATATTCAATTGTTGGTGAAAGAAAATTATTAATATAGCCTGTTACAAGAGAATGTGGAAAAACATTTCTTTCAAACTTTACTAATTCTTCTGTTTGATTAATTAATTGTTTGTTTTTATATATAGTACAAGCTAAACTTAAAATAGTTATAAGTGAACAAACTATTATTATATATTGAATTCTCTTTGTTCTTTTATATTTCTGTTTTGTATAGTTTTCATATCTGTTATATACTAAAGAGAAGTCTAATCCAAGTATAAATGATATAATTTGATAGAGGCAATAATTATTTGCTTCACTATGTTCTGATAGTGTCGTGTTGTAAATTGGAAAGTGTCGATTCATTACTGGTGTACCTTTGATAGTCGGAAGAATACTATCTTCAGTAACATCATCAATGAAAAAAGGAATAATAAGGTTGTAGTTATTCTCATGTTGCTCTAAAAAATAGTTGACTTCTTTGTTAACGTATTCTGACTTCGCTGAATTTATACTGCATATCAATATTAGGTAACGCGAGTTTTTTAGATGCTCTTTTATGTCTTCATCAAATGGATGTGTATCGACGTTAAGATCCTTAGTGTCAATAAATATTGGTCGGATATATTTATTGTCTGGTGGGCGATTTTCTTTTCTAACAAGGTTTTGAGGATACGCGTAATTTTCTAATTGTTTGTGAAGCCAATTAGCAATGGTCTTATCTCTTCTAGAATAAGATATAAAAGCAAGTGTTTTTTTCATTGTCGTATTTTTATTGAAATAGTTATTAGTGTATGTATTTCGACTGTACACTATTTCTTTTATATAGATAATAGACCTATAAGTGTGCCCCACATTCAGAACAATACCTCTGTCCTTCTTTCACATCTGCACCGCATTTCGGACATTTCTTCGCACCTTTTGCCGTGTCGATGCTACCGTCCTTTTTTGCTTGCTTGTAGGCGGCTTTGCCCTCTTTCACCATATCTTTGATGTTCGACTCCTTGATGATGTCGTGGATAATGTGTTTGGTATCATCCGACTCCGAAACCTTTAGCGTACCGTCTGGTTGCATCATTCGGGTAATGAGTTTAAGGTAGATGATAGCAGAGACATATACAATGGTATAACCAAGGGCAGCATTCATAGCTACAGAAAGAACTTGACCACCAGGTATAATAGATAAGATGGATGAACCGATAAGTACAGCAACAAAGGCACCTGCACTTGTCACTAAGTTTGTAACAACAGCAGAGCCGATGAACTTTGCTGTATTCTCAGACATGGAGATGTCCAGTGTCTTATTAATCTTGACGTATGTCGCCCATACGAAACCTGCTTGGGTCAATGCCGCTGCTACTCCTGCAAATCCAGGAGCAACACCAGCCACGCCACTCGCTATAGCAGCGGTTATGGCATAGCCGCTGATAGTCTCGCTGATACAGGCAATTTGGGTTCCGTCAAGAGTTCCTTGCATCGCCTTGTCAAGTTCTTGACAGGCTTTAGCTAAAAATGGAGCTACATTCATATTATAAGTTTTTCTTGGTTTACAGTTTATGTCCGCAATGCTGACAGAACTTCCATGAAGCGTCTATTGCCTTATGGCAATGAGGGCATACGGGGTTATTCTTGATCATGTTTTGATAATCTTCGCTCTCTACCCATTTTAACATCTCTCTGACACGAACAGATGTGAAAGGATGGTCTTGATCCATTACGGCGTATGTTTGTAGTGTTTTGTTCCACAGGCCATTCTTGCAGAAAGCATCATAAAGGTCGGCTTGCTCGGCTAGTTCTTCAAGATTGAGTTCAGAGGTGATAGACTTCGGACCGCCAGCCAAACGGGCCAACATCGATGCCGTTGCCTTCGGACCAACGATATACGCCGCCGCACGGTCGCAGCTCAATTCGCTCTTGCGTTGCCAATACATCAAAGCATAATGAATAGGTACGGCAAGTTTTGCCAAGGTCTCAAACATTCCCGAGGCATTAGCAATAATCTGTGCCAATGTATGATAGAGCATATGCCGACAGGCGATGTGTCCACATTCATGCGCCACAACCCCAACCAACTCGTCTTCTGACATCATGTCTACCAATGCCGAAGTAATGGTGATGGCAGTTTGTGTGTCTCCGAATGCATAGGCGTTGGGCGATGGATTCATCTCCAAATAAAACTCTGGTTCTTTTATTTCTAATTGTTCACAGATAGGAGGCAGAATATTGTAGAGTCGTGGCAATTGTGTGGGAGACAACCTCACCTTTGAAGCCATGTTCAGTCCGGTCTGTAACTGCTCTGCTCCCACATCCATTACTTTCTTAACAATGGTTGAAAGTATGGGAATGGCTTTCAATGCCTTCAATGCAGCAGCATCTTCTGGATGTATAAATTCAGTATATTGCATTATTGTTTACTGTTATTTCAAAAAGTTTAATAAATATATTCACTTTGAAGAAAGAGCAAACATCTTCTCTCGCTTATCCGATTTTTTGTATAAAGTTGTTTGGTATATAAGCTGTTGCTACATTGCAAACACCTTCAAGAACAATAAATACACGTTGCTGTCCTGCCGCTCTCCCAACACGTCCTATAACACCTGTAAATGCTCCGTCAATAATCCTTACCAAGTCGCCACTTTTGAAATGGCAGCGTTCGGGAGGCAATACCATAATATGTTCACTATTAACGCTGGTTAGTTTGATAAAATTAAGCATTTCGTTATTAGGAATAGTGAGGGGAGGGTTCTTTCCTGTCATTTTTTCTACAGGCTTTGTCTTGTCTGTATAGTATTTTAGCCATTTGGCTGTAATGGCAGGTTCTTTCACAAACTCGTGTGTTTGCTCGCGAGTCATCCGTGCAAAAATAATATTGGGAAGCAAAGGCTCATGCACGAGCTTGCGTTTCCCATTTATCTCTTTAACAACATAATGCATTGGCAAATATGTCTCAATGTTTGCTGCTTGGAGTATTCCAAGGGCTTTCTCAGTTCTTCCATAAGTAGCACGCAATACGAACCACTGTCTATTTTCTTTTTGGACACAATCCGAGGACACCCCTGTATGGGAGTTCTCTGTCTGGCTACTTTGAACTTCGGGGGAGGTGCAAGAGATAAGTCTTGCACAGGAGGGATTTTTACCGCCTCGTCGGGTATCAGCATTAGACAATGCTAACGTAAGCTTCTTAGATTCTTTATCCATAATCTAAGGATCAGTCTCTTTACAAACGTTTAATGCGCTGACAGAATGTTTAGTTTCCCAGTAGGTTGTGTCAATCTTGATTAATTGGTTCACTATAGATGGTTTCCACTCGTCAAGCAGGTATTGTAGGCTTGTTAATAAGAATGTTCTAAGCAAAGTTACAAACATTTTTTTGATAACCTACAATTTCTTGCCAAAAATCGAACAAACTTATTAAAATAATCTCAATAAAAGGAAAGGACAACAAAGGCAACGTTGTTTTCTTACATTGTTGTAATGAAAATGTTGCTTTTGTTGTCCTTTTGTACTTTGTCCTTTTGTACTTTGTCCTTTCGTTGTCCAGCGTTGTTGAGTTTTATTATTTTATCCCTCGCTCGTTCAGCGCCTTGCTATATTTGGCAGCGTTTTGCAGATGCTCGTTATAGGTGCGAGCGAAGTTGTGGGTGCCGCTAAAGTCTTCTTTGGCGCACATATACAGATAGTCGTGTTGCACATAGTTGAGCACGGCATCAATGCCAGCAATTGAGGGTATGCGTATAGGGCCAGGAGGCAGACCCGTGTTAACGTATGTGTTATACGGACTGTTGATGCTCAGCAGATTGTGATAGATACGTTTCAAATCAAACTGCTTCCATGCAAACTTAATGGTAGGGTCGGCCTGAAGTGGCATGCCATTAGGATATTCGGCGTTGCGCAACATTAGTCGGTTATAATACATACCTGCCACCATTGGCTTCTCGTCGTTGTTGGCCGTTTCTTCATCAATAATGCTGGCCAGTGTTATCACCTGAACTGGCGACAATTTCATGTCGGCAGCCTTTTTGGTTCGCTCTGCGTTCCAAAAGCGTTTGCTTTCTTTCTGCATGCGTTCAAACAGATGGTCGATGCTGGTGTTCCAGTAAATGTCGTATGTGTTAGGAATAAACATGCAAGCAATGGTGGCGGTGTCGTAACCATATTTTTGGCATACAGCCTCATCTTTCAAGGCATGACTGATGGCTGCGCTGTCGAGCATCAACTTTTTTGACAGCTCGGCCGCCAACCTATCTGTAGTGCGCACTGAGGGCACCGTCAGGTTTACGGGCGTTTGCAGTCCGTTTTTCATGTGGCGGAAGGTAACGAGAGCACCATTGCTGCCGTTGATGGCATACCTACCTGTGCGCACGTGTTCAGCATAGGCGCTATGCTTGGCCAGTAGGGTATAGGCCGACATGGCATGCGCGTTTGATACAGCGCTCACTTTTGTAAGCACCGAGTCGATATTGTCGTCGTCGTCAATATAAACATATTGTGTTGTACCATCGGCCGACATGGCTGAGAAAAAGTAATAGTAAAGTGTGCCTATTCCTATCGCTACTACTACGGCAGCAGCGGAAAGCCACTTTTTCATCACATTTTTTTTCATGTTTTGTGTTATGATATAGTAAGAATAATTTTGTCAACATTATTTATTTCACTGCAAAAGTAAAATTATTTTTCTGAATAAAGCAATGTCAATGATATAATTATCTATAAAAAGAAATCGGGTGAAAAAGGTGGTTTTATCGTGTTAAACAGGCCCATTAATTATAAAAAACGAAGGGTAATTTCGGACAAAACCAAGCAATAAGTCATCTCACATCGACCGTTATGAACACGTGGAACGGTCGATACACATGTTCATATCGACCGTTATGAGCATGTGGAACGGTCGGTGTGAGACAACTTTATGATGGCTTTTGCTCGATGAAAAGACTGTAACAGGCTGATTAAAGGTTTGTAAACGCCCTATGAAGAGACTGTGTTTAGAACTTGTTATCGTGACATAAGGTTTTCATGCCATACGCGCTCGTTATAAAACACCCTCCTATAGGTGACTGGGAGTTGCTGTTAAATTCAATTTATAAACGAAAGAAAAGTATCCTCAACATTAAACAATTGTTAATATTTTGGGGTTCCGATAAACTTTTATACCTTTATGTTCATCTAAAAAGTGTAGCTTCTTCGCTTTTACGTATTGGTTTTCATTGTTTAAGGCAATGTGTAATGGTAAACTGACGAAGGAAATGATAATAGCAATAAAATAACTATACACATATTATATATTTAGGTATAATGATGAATACAACATTGAAAACAGGTATCGTGGCAGCATTGCTTATGGCGACCTTTACTCAAGCGCAGGCAAAGCAATGGACGCTTGCCGACTGTGTAAATTATGCTTTGACGAACAATATCTCGTTGAAGAAAACCAAGGTGCAACAGCTCTCTGCTTTTGAAGATGTAAAACAAAGTCAGGCGGCATTGTTGCCTTCGCTCAGTTTTTCAACATCGCAGAACCTCACTTACCAGCCTTGGCCTCAAACAGGACGCCAAACCGTGACCGATGGCTATGTGCAGTCGAGCGTTGATAAAACCTACTATAACGGCTCTTACTCGGTAAGTGGAAACTGGACTGTATGGAATGGCGGACGCAATACCAACCAGGTAAAGCTGAACAAACTGACAGAACAAATGGCTGTGCTCGACTCGGCGCAAACGGCCAACACAATATTGGAACAGATCGCTCAATACTATGTGCAGATATTATATTCAACAGAAGCCATCAAGGTGAATAAGGCCAGTCTTGAAACCAGCCAAAAAAACGAAGAACGAGGCAAAACGATGGTGGGCGTAGGAAAAATGAGTAAGGCCGACCTGGCACAGCTTACAGCCCAACGTGCGCAAGACGAATATAATATTGTAGAGGCTGAGAGCAACCTACGTAACTATAAACGCCAACTGAAGCAACTGCTGCAGATAACTGACGACGAAGAGTTTGACGTGGTAATTCCTGCTACTACCGATGCTATGGCACAGGAAGAGGTGCCTGCCCTCAATGCCGTTTATACCGCCACCATTGAGCATCGCCCCGAGATAAAGGCTGCACAGCTGGGGGTAGAAAGTAGCGACCTTAGCGTGAAGATAGCAAAGGCACAGCGCATGCCTACCATTGGCTTGAATGCTGGCGTAAGCACCAGCACCAATTCGATGAGCAGTGATGCATGGGGCTCGCAAATGAAAACCAACTTTAATGTGGGTGGTGGCTTGACGGTAAGCATACCTTTGTTTGATAATCGTTCATCGAAGACAGCTGCCAACAAGGCAATGTTGCAGCGCGAAACCTATCTGCTCGACTTGAAGGATAAGCAAACCACGCTATATTCAACCGTAGAAAACTATTGGTTGCAGGCTGTAACAAATCAAAATAAGTTTAAGGCAGCGCAAGTGTCGACACAGAGCGCACAAGAAAGCTACGACCTGTTGAGCGAGCAGTTTCGTTTAGGCCTCAAGAATATTGTTGAACTGATGACTGGTAAAGACAATTTGTTGAAGGCACAGCAAAACGAGCTGCAAAGCAAGTATTTGGCAATCTTGAACTTAAATATGTTGAACTTCTATAAAACGGGTGAACTAAAATAACCATCGACAAGCCATTGTTAAGATGGTAACTAAAACTAATCGATAATATTTTTTTTGAGAGATGAAGAAGATAAGTAAAGTTTGGATCGCTGCTGCAGTGGTAGCGATAGTGGCTCTTGTGTCTTGGCTTTTGTCGGGTGGAAAGAAACAAGAAGAGGTGACGTTTGATACGGCAAAGGTGGCTCCCGCCAATTTGATGAACAGTGTTACCGCAACGGGCACTATTGAGCCTGTGACATCGGTGACGGTAGGTACACAGGTGAGCGGTATTGTGAGCAAACTGTATGTCGACTACAACACGGTGGTGAAAAAAGGACAGGTGATAGCCGAACTTGACAAGACCAACCTGGTGAGCCAGTTGAATGCCTCAAAGGCCACCTTATCCAGCGCACAAAGCAAACTTAACTATGAGTCGGCCAACTTTAAACGTTATGCTACATTGTATAGCAAAGGATTGGTAAGTGCCGACGAGTATGAAAACGCTCAGCTCGCCTACAAACAGGCAAAAGAGCAGGTGGCATCGGCAAAGGAAGAGGTGCAGCGTGCGCAAACCAATTTGGGGTACGCCACCATTACATCGCCTATTGATGGCATTGTGCTGTCGAAGTCGGTAGAGGAGGGACAGACCGTGGCTGCCAGCTTCTCAACACCAGAGTTGTTCACCATTGCTCAGAACCTAAAGGAAATGCAGGTGGTGGCTGATGTAGATGAGGCCGACATAGGCGATGTGAAAGAGGGCGAGCGCGTGTCGTTTACCGTTGATGCTTATCCTAACGATACTTTTGAGGGCACAGTGAAACAGGTGCGCCAAGAGGCCACAACCACTAATAATGTGGTAACCTATGAGGTGGTAATTAGTGCTCCCAATGCTGACTTGAAGCTGAAGCCAGGTCTTACCGCCAATGTTACCATTTATACGGCCGAGCGCAAAAACGTAACGTGTGTGCCCAGCAAGGCACTGCGCTATACACCTACCAAGGAGACTGTGGGCAAACGCAAGATTATCGACTGCAAAGGTAAGAACAAGGTATGGACACTTGAGGGCAATAACATTGTGGCACACAGCGTAAACATTGGTATGACCGATGGCGTGAACACCGAATTGTTGAGTGGAATTAAGATGGGGGCACAGGTGATAACAGGCATTAATGTGCTGACTGCCGACGACAACGATGCTACGGCTGATAGCGGTGAGAAAAGCCCCTTTGCTCCTGGCCCTCCGGGAAAAAACAAAAAAAAGTAATGGGTGAAACGATGTAACTGACACAACAATATGGATAACAACAAGAAAGTAGTCATCGAACTGCAAAACGTGAAGCGCGAGTTTGTGGTGGGTGACGAGACAGTGCATGCCTTGCGTGGGGTGTCGTTCAAGATATATGAAGGCGAATTTGTCACCATTATGGGTAAGTCGGGCTCGGGAAAGTCGACCTTGCTTAACCAGTTGGGTTGCCTTGACACGCCCAGCAGTGGCGAGTATCTGCTTGATGGCATCTCGGTGCGCACCATGTCAAAGAGCCAGCGTGCCGTGTTGCGCAACCGCAAGATAGGCTTCATCTTTCAAAATTATAACTTGCTGCCAAAGACCACCAGCGTAGAGAACGTTGAACTGCCACTGATGTATAATGCTGAGGTGGGAGCCAAAGAGCGTTTCGACCGCGCTGTTGAGGCCTTGAAAGCCGTAGGATTGGGTAGCCGTTTGTATCATAAGTCGAACCAAATGTCGGGTGGACAGATGCAGCGTGTGGCCATTGCTCGTGCTTTGGTAAACAATCCCGCCGTGATTTTGGCCGATGAGGCAACGGGTAACCTTGACACGCGCACCTCGTTTGAGATATTGGTGCTCTTTCAGAAACTGCATGCGCAGGGGCGCACCATCATCTTTGTGACGCACAACCCTGACATAGCTCACTATTCGTCGCGCAATATTATGTTGCGTGATGGAAAAGTGATAAGCGATGAGGTGAACACAAATATTCTTTCGGCGGCCGACGGACTGGCGGCTCTCCCTCCCAGCACTGACGAATAGCATTTTCTACTTTTTGTTTTTAATTATGAATTACAGCAATTTATTTAAAATAGCCCTTCGGGCCATCGCAGCCAATAAAATGCGTTCGTTTCTTACGGCTTTGGGCATCATTATTGGTGTGGCATCGGTTATTACCATGCTGGCCATAGGTCAGGGTTCGAAGAGGAGCATACAGGCCAACATTGCCGAGATGGGCTCGAACATGATTATGATTAGTCCGGGTGCCGACCGTGGTCCTGGCGGTGTGCGCCAAGATGCATCGTCGATGGAAACCTTGAAACTGACCGACTATGAGGCTCTGAAAGACGAATGTAACTATATAAAAGGTATTAGCCCCACGGTAAATAGTAGCGGCCAGTGGATTTTTGGTAACAATAACACGCCTTCAAGCATCTATGGTGTAAATATTGATTATCTTGACATACGCCAGCTATCAGTGAGTAATGGCGAGATGTTTACTGAGGCCGACATTAAGGCAAGCGCTAAGGTGTGCGTGTTAGGACAAACCATTGTTGACAATTTGTTTCCTGATGGTTCTGATCCTGTGGGCCGTGTGGTGCGTTTCAACAGCATACCGTTTCGTGTGGTGGGCGTGTTGAAGAAAAAAGGCTACAACTCGATGGGCATGGACCAAGACGACCTTGCGTTGGCACCCTATACCACGGTGATGAAACGTATCTTGGCACAAACCTATCTTGGGGGCATTACATGCTCGGCTATTACCGAGGGAGTGACCGACCAGGCTACTGAGGAGATAACCTCTATTTTGCGTCGCACACATAAACTGAAGGCTGCCACTGAAAACACTGAGGCCGATGCTGACGATTTCAACATACGTTCGCAAGAAGAGTTGGCCAGTATGATGAATTCTACCACTGATATGCTCACCATCTTGTTAGGCTGTGTGGCTGGTATATCGTTGATAGTGGGTGGTATAGGCATTATGAATATTATGTATGTGAGTGTTACCGAGCGTACACGCGAGATAGGTTTACGTATGAGCGTGGGTGCTCGTGGTATAGATATTTTGAACCAGTTTTTGATTGAGGCCATCTTGCTTAGCGTAACAGGCGGACTGATAGGCGTATTGTTTGGCGTAGGGGCATCGTATGCGGTGAATGTTATTGCCCGTTGGCCCATCTACATTCAGCCCTGGAGCATCATCATGAGTTTTGCCGTATGTACGTTTACGGGCGTGTTCTTTGGTTGGTATCCTGCTAAAAAGGCTGCAAACCTTGACCCCATTGAGGCCATCCGCTATGAATAAGGTGTAGTAAGAGAAAGGTATGTAGTGTTATCAACAACTGCATGCTCTGGAACCAATAAAATGTAAAAAGAGGAATTGTATAGGTGCAATTCCTCTTTTTCCTGACTTCGTCACTCAAAAAACATGCATTTTATAACTTGTTGATAA
>ERZ1034753.215-NODE-215-length-21622-cov-7.223629_pt1 | contig 21622 bp, 19 predicted proteins | sample MGYA00520702_ERZ1034753 | MGnify/ENA primary metagenome ERZ1034753 (study PRJEB33766, sample SAMN09781700) | gut metagenome | biome: gut microbiome | host: Homo sapiens | place: Madagascar | study: EMG produced TPA metagenomics assembly of the PRJNA485056 data set...
AACAGACCATTGTGGCATTAGGTGCCGGAAGCATCACCAAGAGAGTCTTCCCCGATGGACGGATCGAACGGTGTGATAATGTCAAGGATGTAGGGCTGTATATTGAGAAGATTGATGAGATGATTGAGCGGAAGAAGGAACTGTTCGCAGAGTGATAGTAATTCTCTTTGTGAGTGTTGCATCGGGACAGTCAGTGGAAATCTTGTTTGTATTTAAATCGCCGTTTTGGACGAAAAAAATACAAAAATGTGGAATTTTACCGTTTGAAAAGTCTCCATTTTCGCTATATAAGCAAAATAAGTAAATTCCGTACAAAAATTTCTGATTTGGGAAATTTTTTGTATGGAATTTGTCGTTTTTATGCTATTTACACCAAAACAACCTTGACTTTACAGGTGCAGACCAAGCTCTCTCGCAAGAGAGAGCTTTTGGGATGCTATATACCCGCTGATTTTTTCGTTACACAAAAATCGCATTTCGTTACATAGGATTGAATTTCAAAGGAAAAGTGGCGATATAAAAAAGGAAATGTTTGAATGGAATAAGATCCGGGGGAGTAGAAGACGAATGCTGAAAATAGCAATATGTGACGATGAACAGCCCATAAGAGAATACCTGAAAAGGCTGGTAGAGAAATGTACGGAGGGGGAAATCCGACTGTTTGTCGACGGCGGAGAACTGTTGGCGGATCCGACGGCGTTTGACCTGATCCTGTTAGATATTTCCCTGAACCGGGAGCAGAATGCGGCGGAACCGGACGGTATGGAGACGGCCAGAAAGATCCGTGAAAGGTCGGATGCACTGATTATCTTCGTGACGGCCTTACGTGAATATGTGTTTGAAGGCTATGATGTGGGGGCGTTTCATTATCTTTTGAAGCCTATCGATGAGAAGAAGTTCACAGAAGTCATGGACAGGGCAATCTGCCAGATCCGGAGTAAAAAGAATGTTGAACCGCTGGTTATAAAAGTAGGCGGCAACTATGTCAGGATTCCTGTGGATGATATCCTCTATGCCGAGAACCAGGCCAGAAAAATTATGCTGCACACCAAGTCAAAGAAGGAGCCCTACTGTTTTTATGAAAAAATGGAAGTGCTGGAGCAGAAGCTGGGAGATCGCTTTTTCCGCTCCCATCGGGGATTTCTTGTGAATCTGCAGGAGGTCGCCCGGTATGACAACAGCAACATAGAATTGAAAAACGGTGAGAGCGTATTTTTAGCAAAACAGAAATACAATGACTTTGTCACCGCATACATGAAGTATCTGAGAAAAGTGTAAGCGGTGATGCTTCAGAAAGGAATCAGCGGGTGATGGGCCTGCTGATTTTTTGATGTTTCGTTACATGAAAAGATCGGTTCGTTACAAGACATATTAAGGGTGAAAGAAAAGCGGCGATATAGAAGACAGAGAGAAAAAATTGCAGATCAAAGGAGGTCGCAAAATGAGGATCACAACCCAAATGCTGGCAAATTCCGCAGCAAAAAGCGGGATTCCCATTCAGAGAACGTCGCTCTTGGACATTATCAATAACAAGTCATCCCAGAACCTGCTGGGAACCATCGGGAAGAGCATGAACACCACAAGTACCGGTGCCACGGACATTCTGAGGAAAAATAATTATGCAAAGCTGGAGGATATGTCGGAGAAGTTGAGCCAATCTGCGTCAAAGCTTGCAGGCAGCGATAAGGATTCCATCTACGACAAGGCAAAAGAGAGCGGAGACACCACGGACATCCTGAGTGATGTGAACAAAATGGTGGAAGCGTACAATGCTACCATGAAGCAGCTTAAGACCACCGGCGGAATCATGAATGAATTTTACCAGCAACAGTTAAAAAACATTCCAGCGGGCAGTAAAGAATCACTGGAAAGTATAGGAATCAGTCAGGCAAAGGACGGAAGCCTGATCGTGGACGAGAAAGTATTCCGAAATGCGGATGCGGATACCTTACAGAAGGTACTGGGAGGAGAGAAGGGCATCGCCTCCAAAATAGGATTTCTCGGTGAGCACATCAATAAGAATGCTTCCGAAAATGTGGTCAGCGCATCCAACCGGTATGGTTCCAATGGGGCAACCTATATGGAAGCTTTTGAGGCTAACAAGTATAATTTCTTTGGGTAAGATTGTGTTGTAAAAAAGGCATTGTATTTCAAAAAAATTGAGATACAGTGCCTTTTTGCATATCTGAAATGGAGACCGAATTCTGGCATTAACATTTCTGCATCAATTCTAAAACATTTCTACAAAACTTCCGGGATACATAATATACAGGATAGGAAAATCGAAGCATAATAAATAAAAAAGTATAGGATACCTCGGAAAGGGATAACAAATGAGAATATTAGAAATTATATTGCCGGTACTTGTCATGCTGGTTCTCGGTATGGCATGCAGAAAATTAAAGTTACTTACCAAAAGCGGAATAGATAATATGAAACTGCTGGTAACCAATATCATGCTTCCGGTGGCAATCTTTCATGCACTGGCCACAGCGGATTACAGTGTGGAGACCTGGAAACTGGTGGGGATTATGTTCGTTATGCTGGTGGTATCTTTCGGAGTAGGATTTCTGTTGAAGCCGCTTATGAACGGAGAATACCGCAAGTACCTGCCGTTTATGGTCAGTGTATATGAGGGTGGCCTCATGGCGTATCCTTTGTATACCAGCCTGTGCGGGCAGGAAAATCTCTCACAGATCGCAGTACTGGATATTGCAGGACTTTTGTTTGGATTCAGCATCTATATGGGGATGCTGGGACAGGTGGAAAACGGAGAGAAGATCAATGCAAAGAAACTATGTATGAGTGCATTCCACACACCGGCATTTATTGCAAGTGTGCTTGGAATCCTGGCAGGACTGTCCAAGGTGGTGATTTGCCTGATCGACAGTCCCTTCGGCGGTGCATATCTGGCGGTGGAAGGGATCCTTACCACATCCGTGACAGCAATCATTCTGATCGTTGTGGGATATAGCATGGAACTGACAAAGGAACTGATCCGGCCATGCCTGAAGACAATCCTGATGAGAGTTCTGCTACAGACACTTATGGCAATTGGAGTGCTGTGGGCAGTGCATTTGTGGATAGGAGATAACATGCTGTTGAATCTTGCCATCATTTCCTATATGTCGGCGCCGGCCACTTTCAGCATGCAGACTTTTCTGAAAAAGGAAGAGGGCAGTGCCTATGTATCAACAACCAATTCTATGTACTGTATGGTGTCGATTCTGGTATATATCATTCTGGCAGCAGTGGTTTATTAGAAGTGTGAAAAAGGCAAGCAGGATAATTATATATATTCCTAAAAGCAGGATTTGAGAATATCTGCAAATTCTTCGATATAATATCCGGAATTATCTTTTTCCCAGAAGGCACAATATGTTTTTTTGACAGGAACCTGGTTCCTTACGAGCGGTAGCCTGCTGACAGAAGTATCAAACCAGACCTGTTCACCAATCACGTCGACCGGCATATATTCCTGCCCGGTTATTATTTTTAACCGGGCTTCCTGTACGGTATCCGCAAAGAGAAAATCTCCCTGTAATCCGATGATATTTTCATAATCATTTTGTTCTTCCTGCTGTCCGGTCAGGTTGATGACAAGAATGCAGGGGTTATTTTTTAAATCTTCGGTTTCCAGGGAACTTAATTTACTGAGTGGATTTTTGGAGGAAAGTTCAATATAAATTTTACTTTCTGCCAGCACTTCATTATTATACGCATCCGAAAAAGCTCTTCTCTGGTTGTTGATGGCAAGATCAACAGCGTCATTTTTCCATAGCATGATACAATTCTTCATGACTTCTCACCATAATTTTTACTTCTATGGTAGGATATTAATAACTTAATCTCTTGATAAATAAGTGGTCGTTTACTATAGTAAAAAGTAATTAGTCACTTATTTTATTCTGAGGAAGGGAAAAACATTTATGATAAAACCTGACCCCGATTCCTGTCATCTCCTGCTGGACAGCAGGCTTGCGAACGAGGAAGTACAGAAAAATCCATACACTTACAATAACATCAGAGAAGTCCTGTCGGATGGAGCACTAAACGCAGCAACTGTGGAACACCCGGTGACGGTCTACATTGCTCCCGGCATCTATTGGCTAGAGGATCCGCAGTCGGAGGCGGTGATCGTAAGGGAGGATCCGAAGGATCTTTACCCTTACGGATGCAAGGTAAACTGCGCAAATCTGAAATTGGTTGGGCTGTCGGAGAACCCGGAGGATGTGGTGATTGCCGCCAACCGGGGGAACGACCATGGAGCGAAGGGGAATTATACTCTGTTCCATTTTTCCGGGGAACAATTGGAGATGGAAAACCTGACTCTGGGGAATTATTGCTGCGTGGATCTGGATTATGCATTGGATCCTGCGCAGTCTGTGAAAAAGAGGACAGAAGCCATTACGCAGGCACAGCTGGCGGATACGAATGCCGATAAGTTCCATGCGAAGAATTGCCGGTTTGTCAGTCGTCTGAACCTGTATCCCGTATGTGGCGCGGGCAGAAGCCTGTATGAACATTGTCATTTTGAACAGACGGACGATGCTCTGAATGGAAATGCAGTGTACCTGGACTGTGAGTTTGATTTTTACAGCGGAATGCCGATCTATCAGGCTTCCGGTACGGGAGCGGTATTCTTAAACTGTACATTTCATTGTAAATATCCACAGGATGGGGAGACTCACGCACAGTATTTTACAAAAGTCGGAGGACAGATCACACTGATCGACAGCAGCTTCGCAGGTCTGCCGGACACCAAAGTTGCGGTCTTGTGGACGAAATATCCTTCCGTAGCATTGAAGTGCTATCAGGCGAATGTGACATATCCGGAAGGCCGGTTTACGCCTCTGGAGGTTGCGGATTCCCATACGGTGGACATTGAAGAAAAGATGCTGGCAGAGGCCTACTATATCCGTAAGGATGGAGAAACGATCTACAATGTCTATAATCTGCTGGGCGGGAAAGACGACTGGGACCCGTTGGGGAACGGAGAAGTGATCCGCTTTGCCGGAAAAACAGATATTCCTACACAGCTTCTGCTGGAGTCAGAGGCTTTTGAACTGGAAGCAGGCGGATCTTCCATAAATATAAAGGGAAAATGCCTGACCTTTGATGGGCGTGAGAGGAAGTGTGAGATACATTTTAAAATAGAAGGAGACAGTGCAGACTCCATAGAAATACAGCGTGTGTCGGAGGGGAGCTGTCTGCTGCAACTGAAAGACAGTAATATAGACCATGAGACGGAAGTAGTACTCACGGCGCAGACCAAAGAGGGATTGCAGACCGGTGCGTATGTCAGAATTCATCCCCGGAAAGTGGCGGCACCAAGGCTTACGGGCAATCCGGTGATCTGTCTTGAAGGCAAAATGCTGCGGCTGTCTTATGATTTTACGGAAGCGGAGAATGACTGCTCGGATATTATCTGGTATCGAAGCAGAAACATTCGGGTAGAGGACAAAATCGTGACGGCAATCTCCCAACCGGATCAGCCGGAGAAAGTTTATGCCCTCACCGGAGATGATGTGGGATATTATATTTTTGCACAGATAAGACCCAGAACGAATCGCAGCGAATACGGGGAAGCAGTGCAGTGCTTTTATGAAAAAGCTATTTCGCCGGAAGATGTGGAAACAGACAGGATCTGGACAGATTTTCATAACCTTCCTCTTTACAGCCATGCCGGAAACGAAAAAGGTGTATGGAATTTTGATGCGAAGCGTCCGGCGGATACCTGTGATTTTGAAAAGTGGGACCGGGAAAAGACGCAGGTCTCCTGGCACTACGGTGCAACAGGGGACGGCAGTAAGGGCGAAGGGCTCTATCAGGGAATGCAGGGGGCCAGGATCCGCTATACGCCGACCACGGCACCGGAGATGGGAACGGAAACCAAACGGAATATGGAAGTCCTGTTGGAAGCCGATCCGGCAAAGTCTGCCGGACAGGGTTTTGGCAGCGCCGGACAGTATCTGGATGTCTGCATCAAGACGGACACGGACACTCTGGACGGTTATGGACTTCGGATCATCCGTACGGCGGCCCATTCCGATGCGGTATCCATGTATCTGATACAGTATGTGCGTGGACAGGCGCAGTGCATTTCCCGCGAGGTCGTGACAAACTGCTTTGTAACGGGATGCAGAATTTGGGTGCGGTATGAGAACGGAATATTATCGGCAAAAGCATGGACGGTTACGGAACCTACGGTGGTACAGCAGGAAAGGGGCTATGCCCGGGGAGTGGAGCTTACGGCAGAAGTAGGCAGAAGAGAAAATGCCGAAAACACCGGACTACTGATCTGGCACACCGGATCGTTGGGAACGGAGAACTGGAGAAATACCACGATGTTACATGGCGTAAGCATTCTTTATTTTTAAAAATTTCAGACAAAATGTGATGAGAAAACACAGGAGGAAGGGCGGTAGGATTACCGGAGCTGCTTTTCAGGCGCATTCGGATGTGGATACTGTAGTGAAATATAAGGAGACTGCAATTAAAGAAAGGAGAGAGCAAAGAACGGTTCTTTTTATAAAAGAAATTAGAACAGGTAGCCAAATTCCAATAGCCAAACTTCTCCTAAAGCACCAATCTGCCGGATATTTGAAAGTTGTTTATAATAGTATCTGAAAAAACAGGCAGTTGTGGATAAAACTGCGGAAACTCAAGAATGTCGAAGTGTTGTGGATCCTGATAAAATATGCTATGATATTTTTCAATTAGATCAACTTGCGGATGTTTCATCATGCCCGTACGGGGATGGGTAACAGCAGGAAAAAGTTTATATCAGAAAACGAGGAGGGTGCTGAAATGAAGAAAATGGGGTATTTGCAGGTGATTTTAATGATCGGCTGCATTCCGATGCTTGCAACGATGGTTGCTCTGACTGTATATGCATCGGGCAAAATGAAAGATGAACTGGTCGACAGTACCTATCTGCGGCTGAAAGCATGTGCTACATCAGTGGAGCAGTATTTCACATGGGATATCCGTGAGGATATTCTGGAAAAGGATGATATCAGTTATCAGTTTATAGATTCTTTGCAGGATGAGCATATTGAACAGACGCTTTTCATGGAGGATGAGAGATTTATTACTTCCATTGTGGACAAGGATGGGAACAGGGCAGAAGGAACCAAGGCTGATCCACAGATATGGGAGACGGTCAGAGCCGGTAACGATTATGAAACTGATGGAGTAGAGATTCAGGGAGAAGAATATTATGTCTATTATATGCCGGTATGTTCCGATGACGGAGAGATTCTGGGAATGGCTTTTGCCGGAGAACGGGAGAGCATAGTTCAGGATGCAATATCCGACATGTTAAGAAGCCTGGTTCTGCGCTCAGTATGTCTGAATGTTCTTTTTATTGCTGTCATGGTTTATCTGTCATTCAAAATACGAAAACCATTACTGACGACCGCAGAATATATTGACCAAATTGCCAATGGTAATCTGTCAGGCAATCTTGAAGTGAAATCTGTGATCCGTGAAGTGACCACTCTGATCCGGGCATCTGTCAGCCTGAGGGATAAATTGAACAGTATTGTCACCGAGGTGGATGGACATGCTGCACAATTGGATAGCAGCATGGAAGTATTAAATACATTGGCATCTGCAAGCAGTAAGGGAACCAACCAGATCAGACAGGCCGTGGACGAGCTGGCTGCAACCGCTACATCACTGGCAGAGAATGTACAGACTGTTAATTCCAGAATGTTGGAGATGGGGGACAATGTTAATGCGATCCATTCGGAGACAGTAACATTGAATGAGAATTCCAATAAAATGGATCGTGCCAATCGTAATGCTTCAGAATCCATGAATCTGGTGCTGGAAAGCTCGCATACCTCTTCGGACATTATTACTGAGATGATCGTACAGGTAAAGGCAACCAATGAGGCCATTGCATCCATTAGTAAAGCAGTGGAACTGATTTCTGATATTACCGCACAGACGAATCTATTGTCATTGAATGCTTCCATTGAAGCAGCGAGGGCAGGACAGGCAGGCAAAGGCTTCGCTGTGGTCGCTACAGAGATCAAACAGCTCGCCGAACAGAGCAGCCAGAGTGCGGATACGATCAAGAAAATTGCTGATGATATTCTCGAAAAATCTAATAAATCTGTAGAGTTAACTGAACGGATGCGTGCACTGGCAGAAAAAGAGCAGGCAGACATCGGAGGTGCCAAGAATGGTTTTGATGCTCTGAGCCAGATTATTGAGGCTAATGTTACGACAGCGGGAATTATTGCGGAAAAAACGAAGAATCTGGAGGAATTGAAACAGACTATTATAAATAGTATAACAGAACTGAGTGCGATCAGTGAAGAGAATGCAGCCAGCAACGAGGAAGTAACGGCAAACGTATCTGATATCGCAGAAGCAGTTAACAAAATTTCGGACGATACAGGAACAATTAAAAAGGCATCCACGGATCTGGAAGAGTTGATGCAGTATTTTAAGTAGTTTGAGATATTTGGAGACATTCGTGGACGGGGGCTGCTTTATGTGCTATTATGCAGAATGTCATCAGAAAACAGTAATTGTAGGAAGTAACAGGGATTATAATGAAAAAAAGAATGTTCATGGCACTGGCGGTCGCTCTCACCGGAGTCAGTATGGTGGTGGCAGCAGGAAACGGAGAACTGAAAATACAGAGTGAAACCTCGGTACAGAAAGTACATGCGGCAGGAATACATCAGATCGGTGTCGAGCCGATCCCGGCTACCGGACAGATTACCATAGAGGATCTGCTGGCGGTACAGGGTGGCGAGACGGAAGATCCTAGAGCACTGGAAGGGGTGTCGGATCCGGAGGATGTTCCGGTAGACGAAGCTTCCGTAGAGGATACGAACGCAGATGAGTATGCATCGTTAGCGATCGCCAATGTGACGAATTACGTCAATGTCCGGACAGAACCGAACACAGACAGTGCTGTAGTGGGCAAAATCTATGACGGAGCGGTGGCACAGATCCTGGATGTGGCAGGAGAGGATCAGGACTGGTTCCGGATCATCTCCGGTAATGTGGAGGGCTATATCAAGGCAGAGTTTTTCATTTACGGAGATGCAGCAGCTGAGGTTGTAGACAATTATGTGACCAGATATGCCGTGGTTACCGCAGACCGTCTGAATGTGAGACAGGATCCTGCCACAGATGCAAAAAGAATTGGTTACATTGACAATGGAGAAAAGGTAAAAATTCTGGAGAATGACGGAGACTGGCTGAAGGTACAGTACACCGACAGCAAGGAAGGCTATATCTCTGCGGAATATGTGACGATCTCGGAAGAATTTATCTATGCGAAGACAATAGAAGAGGAACAGGCGGAAATTGCCGCGCAGAAGGCATTGCAGGCAAGAGAACAGACTGCCGAGCAGGATGCCCCGGAGGTGATCACGAGCATCACACTTCCCACAACTATTTATACCTCCAATGCAGAGCTCAGACAGGGAATCATTGATTATGCCATGCAGTATCTGGGAAACCGGTATGTACACGGAGGTTCCAGTCTGTCAGGGGGTACGGATTGTTCCGGATTCACCTGTTTTATCTATGCGGAGTTCGGCTATTCCATCAGCCGTACACCGGGAGGACAGTATTCCGGTGCCGGACGCAGTATCAGCTCTGAAGAGCTTCAGCCCGGAGATATTGTATGTTATAGTTCCAATGGAGGGAAGAGCTGTACCCATGTAGGACTGTATATCGGTGACGGACAGATCGTTCATTCCGCTAATTCACGGAAAGGTGTCATTATCAGTGCTGTGGACTACAGTCCCATCATCGGTATGAGAAACGTTATTGATTAATAGAATCGGTTTTGAAATTATGGAGCGCCTGATCTTTGGTGAGTACGAAATCACCGAGGATCTCGTCGCTCCATTTTTGCAGGTCTTCCAGATGAAGGACCACACCGGCATAATTGCGGATGCCGTGGGAGGCCGCCAGCTCTTCGGTATATTCTTCCAGCAGATAGACATTTTCAAACCGTACCGGTCCGGAGGTGTACTGACAGACCAGCGGGATCACACCGGTGGTCTTCCGCTCGATGGAGACACCGTTCTCTGCAACGTGAAAAGTCAGCCAGGCCATACCCTCTAACATGCTGAGAGCATTTTTCTGGGTGGACACATAATTGCCCAGCGAATAATAGCACAGAGACTCATTGCCGTTTTCTGCGGTGATCCATTCCACAGGCTCTACCACATGGGGATGGGTTCCGATAATGACATCGGCACCGGCTTCTGTCATCTCCAGTGCCCATTTTTCCTGATAGCTTGAGATTTTGGAGGAATACTCAGTCCCCCAGTGAGGACAGACGATGACGATATCTGCCAGTTCTTTTGCCCGGGAGATATCCTCTAAGACCTGCGGGTTCAGCGTGGTGAAGTCCATCTGTCCGTTTTTCTCATTTACGGCACACAGAAGATTCAGATGCCCCAGCAGATCTAAGGGGAGTGTCTCGGTATTGGCACCGTAGGTATAATTTAAGATGGCGAAAGTGACATCATCGATGGTAAGTAACGGAATGTCATCTGCCTGTGAAGCGTCTTCGTGAATACCGGTTACCAGTACCTCCGGGTGCTTGTTTTTCCAGAAATCCGCACAGTACAACAGGCCGTCCAGCTTCTGATCCGCGGTATGATTGGATGCCTGCAGGACCACGTTGAATCCGGCATCCGCAATCGCATCCCCAACTTCGGTAGGAGAATTAAAATAGGGAAAACCGGAAAATCCCCGGGAATTGCCGCCCATGACAGTTTCCTGATTGATGATCCGGATGTCTGCCGCGTTTAAGAAGGGTGAAATCCCCTGAAACAGCATGGAGAAATCATAAGTTCCGTCCTCCTGTTTTCCACTGGCTACGACTCCCAGATGCATCAGGTTGTCCCCGACAGCCATGAGCGTAATGTCATGCTCCGGGAAGGGAGTGGGGGTCGGCTCCGGAGTAGGGACGGGAACCGGTGTGGCAGAAGGCGGTGCAGGGGTCTGTGGAACGACAACAACATCGCTGCCTGCAGCAGTTTCTTCCAGAAAGTAATAGCCGACCATGCTCGCCAGTAACAGTAACGGAACGAGAACCAACAGCAGATGGAAACGTGAAATCGGTTTTTTCATATATTATCCTTTTGTTCTCCTTTATTATTTTATTATCTCTTACGGCATTCCGGTTACAAGGTCTGTTTACAATCAAAAGTAACAATAGTATTATAGCATTGATTTTATTTTTTCGCAAAAAGCAAAAACAAATTACTGTTTTCCTATTGACATAGTATGAAATAGGAGATATAATCCTACCCATAAGTTGATTCGATACTTAAATGAGACATCGAAGAGGAGGAAAAGGATTATGAAGAAGTTTGAGTGGAAGAGCGTTTTAGCACTGGCACTGACAGGAGTATTGGCACTGGGACTGACCGCATGCGGCAGCAGTGACAGCAAAACCGCAGACGCAGGAAGCACAGCGGCAGCAGACGGCAAGGCAGTATACCGCACACTGGATGAGATCAAGGAGAGCGGAACCATTAACATCGGAGTATTCTCCGATAAAAACCCGTTCGGCTATGTGGATGAGAACGGTGAATATCAGGGCTATGATGTGTATTATGCAAGAAGACTCGGCGAAGACCTGGGGGTAGATGTGAATTTCGTATCTACAGAGGCAGCCAATCGTATTGAGTATTTACAGACCGGTAAGGTAGATGTGATCCTGGCGAACTTTACCGTAACTCCCGAGAGAGCAGAGGAAGTGGATTTCGCTTCTCCTTATATGAATGTGTCACTTGGCGTGGTATCCAAGGATGATAATGTGATCACTTCCTTAGACAACTGGAATGCAGATGATTCCATCATTGTAATCTCCGGCACCACCGCTGAGACATATCTGATCGCAAACTATCCGGATATTCCTTTACAGAAGTTTGATTCCTATGCAACCGCAAAAGAAGCTTTCGAGAACGGTACTTCTGTTGCATGGGCAAATGATAACACCGAAGTTATCGCATTCGCTCTGCAGAACGAAGGATATACCGTAGGTATTCCTTCCCTGGGCAGTGCAGACACCATTGCTCCCGCTGTTTCCAAGGGCAACACCACACTGCTTGACTGGATCAATGATGAGATCGTAGCTTTGGGTGAGGAGAACTTTTTCCATGCAGATTACGAAGCAACTCTGGCAGACACCTATGGTCTGGACTATGAGGACAGCCTGGTAGTAGAGGGCGGCAAAGTAAACGCACAGTAAGGTACGATGGGAATAAGATGATATAGAGGGGACTGCGGGGCACGTAAGCTGCCGCCGCAGTCTTTTCTTGCATCTGAGAAATACATTTGATATAATCTAAAAGATTATTTTGAACTTTACCGGAAAGGACATAGATACATGAACTGGGAATTTATTGAAAAATATCTGCCCATGTACGAAAAGGCAGCACTTCTGACCGTGAAAATAGGTATCGTTGGCATCCTGTTTGCGATCCTGGTGGGGCTCATCTGTGCAGCGGTTCAATACTATAAAGTGCCGGTGCTGCGGTGGATCGTGACAGTCTACGTGGAACTGAGCCGTAACACACCGCTTCTGGTGCAGCTGTTTTTTATCTATTACGGCTTCCCGAAGATCGGGATCCGGATGTCGGCGGAGCTGTGCGGTGTAGTCGGTTTGGCATTTTTAGGCGGCAGCTATATGGCAGAAAGCTTCCGCAGCGGTCTGGAATCCGTAGAACCCATTCAGAGTGAAAGTGCCATCAGTCTGGGAATGAATTCCCGACAGGTGTTGGGATATGTGATCCTGCCCCAGGCAATGTCCACCAGTATTCCCGCATTTGTGGCAAATATCATTTTCCTGTTAAAAGAGACCAGTGTGTTCAGCGCCATCAGTCTGATGGACCTGATGTTCACCGCCAAAGACCTGATCGGTCTCTATTATAAGACTACGGAGAGCCTGTTCCTCCTGGTAGTATTTTATCTGCTGATCCTGCTGCCGGTATCGGTCATAGGATCACTGGTGGAGAGGAGGATGCGTTATGCCGGATTTGGGGATTGATGTATTATTCAAAGGCACGAACATGCTCCGCCTGCTGCAGGGTTTGTGGGTAGCCATGAAGATCAGTATCGTATCCATTCTGATCAGTATGCCTCTGGGTATCCTGGTGGGGGCACTGATGACGGTAAAAAATAAAGTGGTGAAAGCTTTTTTCCGTGTCTATCTGGAATTCATCCGCATCATGCCGCAGCTGGTATTATTGTTCATCGTATATTTCGGTTCCACCAGAGCACTGGGATGGAACTTATCCGGTGAGGTGGCATCCGTGATCGTATTCGTCCTGTGGGGAACCGCAGAGATGGGAGATCTGGTGCGCGGAGCGCTGATCAGCATCCCGAAGCATCAGTATGAAAGCAGTGAGGCGCTGGGACTTAGTAAGATACAGACATATCTGTACATCATCATTCCCCAGACTGTGCGGCGACTGATCCCATTGTCCATCAACCTGATCACCCGTATGATCAAGACTACCAGTCTGGTACTGATGATCGGCGTAGTGGAGATGTTAAAAGTAGCGCAGCAGATCATTGAGGCGAATCGTATGAGCAGTCCCAATGCTGCTTTTGGAGTATTCCTTGTAGTATTCGTTCTGTATTTCTTTGCCTGCTGGCCCTTCAGTGTACTGGCGAGGGTTTTGGAAAAGAAATGGAATTAAGGATGGATCAGGGCTGGAATGAGAATGGAGTGAAGACATGGCAGAGACATTGTTGAAAATAGAGAACCTGACAAAAGAATACGAAGGGCAGAAGATTCTCGATGGAATTCATCTGGAAGTGAAAAAAGGAGACGTACTGGTAGTGGTAGGTCCCAGTGGCTGCGGTAAGAGTACCCTGCTTCGATGCATTAATGCACTGGAGCCCATTCAGGGCGGTACGATAAAGCTACAGGGTATGGATATCCGCAAGGGCAGCAAAAATATCACCACCCTGCGGCAGAAGATCGGCATGGTATTCCAGAGCTATGAACTGTTCCCACATCTGACGGTGATCGACAATATTACGCTGGCACCTGTGAAAGTACAGAAGCGTGATAAGGCAGAAGTGCGAAAAGAAGCCATGGAGCTGTTAGCACGTGTAGGTCTGGCTGATAAGGCGAAGAGCTATCCCAGACAGCTGTCCGGTGGACAGAAGCAGAGAGTAGCCATTGTAAGAGCACTCTGTATGCATCCGGAGATTCTCTTATTCGATGAGGTAACGGCAGCACTGGATCCGGAGATGGTACGAGAGGTGCTGGATGTTATGCTGGATCTGGCAAAGCAGGGTAAGACCATGCTCATCGTCACCCATGAGATGCAGTTTGCCAAAGCAGTGGCGGACAAAGTGATCTTCATTGATCAGGGAAAGATCGTGGAGGAAGCTGCTCCGGAAGAATTTTTTGAACATCCGAAGACAGAGAGAGCAAAACAATTTTTGAATGTGTTTACGTTTGAACAGGTAGAGCATCATGCAGAGTAAATAAATGATATAAAGGGCCTTCCGGAGAACTCTGGAGGGCTTTTACATGTTAACAGAAACAGGAGATAAGATATGCCGGAAAAAGATACCCAAAAGTACAGACAGAGATTATGGAAAATATTTCTGTCCACATTATATTTAAGTGCATTCACCTTTGGTGGGGGGTATGTCATCGTTACGCTGATGAAGAAAAAATTTGTGGATGAATACCACTGGATCGGAGAAGACGAAATGCTGGATCTGGTGGCCATCGCCCAGTCCTCTCCCGGCGCGATCGCAGTCAACGGAGCCATCGTGGTGGGGTATAAGCTGGCCGGGATCCCGGGGACACTGGTGGCGATCCTGGGAACAATCCTGCCCCCTTTTGCTATCATTTCGGTGATCTCCATCTGCTATAATGCATTCCGCAGTAACTTCTTCGTGGCGCAGATGCTGTCCGGGATGCAGTCGGGAGTGGGAGCAGTAATTGCCTCCGTGACCTATGATATGGGAGCCCCGATCGTAAAAGAAAAAGATCCCATGTCACTTGTCATTATGCTGGGAGCTTTCCTGGCAGCATGTATTCTGGAGATCAATGTGATCTATATCGTGATCGTCTGCGGACTGCTGGGTGTGGTACGGACGCTCCTCGCCAAAAGGAGGGCCGGAAAATGATCTATCTGCAATTATTTTTAAGCTTTCTGCAAATAGGACTGTTCAGCTTCGGCGGCGGTTATGCCGCAATGCCGCTGATCCAGGGGCAGGTGGTAACACTTCATGGATGGCTTACCATGTCGGAATTCACAGACCTGATCACGATATCTCAGATGACACCCGGACCCATTGCAGTGAATTCCGCTACTTTTGTGGGAATGAAGATTGCCGGGATCCCCGGAGCAGTGGTGGCGACGGCCGGATGTATTCTGCCGTCCTGCATTATTGTGACGATCCTGGCAAGACTATACCTGAAGTATCGTAACCTGGATCTGTTACAGGGTGTACTGAAGTCCTTAAGACCGGCAGTGGTGGCAATGATCGCATCGGCAGGAATACTGATCCTCAAAGATGCATTTTGGGGAAGTGGGGAGAGTATGTCTCTGACAGGGACGGAATGGAGCATGGTCGTGATCTTCGGGATCTGTGTGCTATTACTTCGTAAGAAGCTGAATCCCATCTGGGTCATGGTGCTGGCGGGTGTCATGAAGGTGGGGATTTCTATGACAATCCAGGGGATCTGTTTCTAACAAAAGCAGGAACTGTGAGGGTTGACAGCGAAACGGAAAAAAAGTATCATATATAAGATATTGAGCAATTCATCATAAGAGCGGAAGGGTAGAAGACCATGGCACTTAGCAAGAAGCCCACAACGGGCATGAAAGATATTCTGCCGGAGGAGATGCAGATCCGTGATTACGTGATCAGTGTCATCAAGGACACCTACGGCAAATTCGGTTTTACTTCCATTGAGACTCCCTGCGTGGAAAATATTGCAAACTTAAGCAGTAAGCAGGGCGGCGACAATGAGAAGCTGATCTTCAAGATCTTAAAGCGCGGCGAGAAGCTGAACGTGGCAGCCGCAACCACAGAGGAAGAGGTAGTGGACAGTGGTCTGCGTTATGACCTGACGGTGCCTCTGGTACGTTATTATTCCAACAACGCGGCATCCCTGCCCTCTCCTTTCAAGGCATTGCAGATGGGCAATGTATGGAGAGCGGACAGACCCCAGAGAGGAAGATACCGTCAGTTCATGCAGTGTGATATCGATATTCTCGGTGAGCCGTCTAACTTAGCAGAGATCGAACTGATCCTTGCGACCACCACCACACTGGGCAGGCTTGGATTTAAAAATTTCCAGATCCGTATCAATGAGCGTCGTATCCTGAAGGCAATGGCTGCTTACAGCGGATTCCCTGAAGAGTCCTATGACAGTGTATTTATCACGCTGGACAAAATGGACAAGATCGGTTTGGAAGGCGTGGAAGCTGAGCTTTTGGAGAACGGTTTTGACAAGGCATGTGTAGACAAGTATCTGGAACTGTTCAAAGGCCTGGAGAGTGCCGAGGACGGTGTGGCTTATCTGGCAGATACGCTGGAAGGAGTCTTAGAGCCCGAGATCGCCCAGAGCCTCAGAGAGATCATGGACAGCGTCAGAGCGACGAAGGCTTCTGATTTCGAGATCGTGTTCGACGCTACGCTGGTAAGAGGAATGTCGTATTATACCGGAACCATTTTTGAGATCGCCATGCCGGAATTCGGCGGCAGCTGCGGTGGCGGCGGACGTTACGACAAGATGGTCGGTAAATTCACCGGCAATGATGTGCCCGCCTGCGGATTCTCCATCGGCTTCGAACGTATCATCATGCTGCTCATGGAGAGAGGCTTCAAGGTGCCCACGAGACCGAAGCAGGTAGCATACCTGATTGAGAAGGGTGTCAGCGGCGAAAGACTGTGTGAAGTAATCGCACAGGCGCAGGAAGCCCGTAAGGACGGTACCCAGGTACTGGTAGCCCGCATGAACAAGAACAAGAAATTCCAGAAGGAACAGCTGAATAAGGAAGGCTACGAAGAATTCGTGGAATTCTATAAGGAAGAATTAAAGAGATAAAAGCAACAGACGAAGGAGCAAAAGCAATGATTCAGTCCAGAACACATAACTGTAATGAACTTCGGATCGGTAACGTCGGTGAGAGAGTCACACTGGTCGGCTGGTTCGAGAACATGAGAAAAGTCAGCAAAAATCTCGGTTTTGTCATTCTGCGTGATTTCTACGGAACCACCCAGCTGGTAGTAGAGACCGAGGAAATGATGAATGTCATGGATGGCATCAACAAGGAATCCACCATCTCCGTGGAAGGTGTGGTAAGAGAGCGTTCCAGCAAAAATGCTAATCTGCCTACCGGTGAGATCGAGGTAGTACCCGATAAGATCGAGATTCTGGGAAAGTGTATTTACAATGCACTTCCTTTCGAGATCAATCAGTCCAAGGATGCAGACGAGAATGCACGTCTGAAATACCGTTACCTGGATCTGAGAAATCCGAACATGAAGAAAAATATCGTGATGAGAAGCCAGATCGTGGCAGAACTGCGTCAGAGAATGTATGCTTTGAATTTCATGGAGATCACGACTCCTATCCTGACCTGTTCCTCTCCGGAAGGTGCGAGAGATTATCTGGTTCCCGCCAGAAATCATCCCGGCAAGTTCTATGCGCTGCCCCAGGCACCCCAGCAGTTCAAGCAGATCCTGATGGCATCCGGTTTTGACCGTTATTTCCAGATCGCTCCCTGCTTCCGTGATGAGGATGCGAGAGCAGACCGTTCTCCCGGAGAATTCTATCAGCTGGATATGGAGATGGCATTCGCTTCCCAGGAAGATGTATTCTCCATCGTAGAGCAGGTACTTCCTCCCGTATTTGAAAAGTACGGCATTTATAAAGAAGCTTCCAAAGCGCCTTTCGTACGCATCCCCTATCTGGATGCTATGGACAAGTACGGTTCCGATAAGCCGGATCTGCGTATCGATCTGGTACTGACCGATGCTACGGAAGTAATGCAGGGCTGCGGCTTTGCTGCTTTTGAAGGTCAGACTGTAAAGGCTATCGTAGTAGATGATTTCACCGCTACCCGTAAGCAGATCGACGCGATCTGTGCAGAGGTAGAGGTACAGACTGCACGTAAGGGCTTCTGGTTCCGCGTAGATGAGAACGGAGAGTTCGTAGGCGGTATCTCCAAGTTCTTACAGGACCGCAAGGAAGAAGTCATCAAGGCATTAGGTCTTAAGAACGGTGACTTTGTCGGTCTTGCCGCAGGCAAGAAGCTGGAAGCACAGAAGACAGCAGGTGTCTACAGAAAGCTGTTGGGTGCAGCCAGCGAGAAACATATGAAGAAGGATTGCTATGAGTTCTGCTGGATCGTGGATTTCCCGATGTATGAGATCGGCGAGGAGTCTGGAGAGCTGGAATTCTGTCATAACCCGTTCTCCATGCCCCAGGGTGGTATGGACGCGCTGAACAATCAGGATCCCTTAGAGATCCTGGCATACCAGTACGATCTGGTCTGCAACGGTGTAGAGCTGTCCTCCGGTGCGGTGAGAAACCATGATCCGGAGATCATGATCAAGGCATTCGAGCTGGTGGGCTTAGGTGAAGCCGATGTGAAGGCTAAGTTTCCTGCCATGTACAATGCATTCTGCTACGGAGCACCCCCTCATGCAGGAATCGCTCCCGGCGTAGACCGTATGATCATGCTGATCTGTGGTGAGGAAAGCATCCGTGAGATCATTCCTTTCCCGATGAACAAGAACGCAATGGATATTATGATGGGAGCACCGGGTACGGTAGAACAGAAGCAGTTAGACGAACTGCATCTGGCGATCACCGCAAAACCGGAAGAATAATCATAAGGCTGTCGCAGGAACTTTTTCATGCGACAGCCTTTGTGTTGGATGGATATGGCGATCTGCCGGGAGAAGGACATGGCTGTAGGAATTTATGTATTGCATCTGCATTCCTGTGAGGAAGAGACGAGACAGAGTTTCTTACGGGAAGCATTAGAGTGCGTGGATCCGGTGCGACGGAACAAGACAGAACGGTTAAAGGGGACCGGGGCGAAAGCAGCCAGTCTCGGCGCCGGAATGCTGTTGCAAAAGATAGCAATGGATCTGACAGAAGGCATTGAGAATACCGATATCCTGTTCCTGGAAGAGGATGAACTGCTTGCAGTGCTGCAGGCGCGGATGCTCAGAGAGCAGACGCCCCCCTTCTCTTTTTCCTATGAATATGGAGAACAGGGCAAACCGCAGATTGTAAATTTTCCGAAGAAATTTAATCTGTCTCATTCCGGAGACTATGTGGTCTGTGGGGTCAGCGACGGAGAAGTGGGAGTGGATATCCAAAAATGGGTCCCCTTCAAAGATCGTACGGCAGAGCGTTTTTTCGCAAAGGCAGAGTGGAAACTGTTGCAGGAGACGGACGTGGAGAAACGGACCGAGCTGTTCTACCGCTTGTGGAGCAGAAAAGAAGCCTACGGCAAATATACCGGACAGGGGATCGGCAGCGTCGTGGGAGAAGACTTTTCCGACGAGCGCAGATGGAAGGAAAAGAAGATCTGCTTCCGGGAACAGATTTTGGAAGCGGGGTATTCGCTGGCGGTCTGCTACGGAACAGCAGAAGTGTTAAATTCAAGGGAAACGGGAAATAGTAAAACATAGAAAATGCATAGAAATGAGGACTTTATGAAGCAATTAATGATGTACCTAAAGGATTATAAGAAAGAGTCTATCCTGGCACCGTTGTTCAAGCTGCTGGAAGCATTTTTTGAACTGTTGGTTCCTCTGGTAATGGCAAATATTATTGACTATGGTATTTCCAACCGGAACATGGGTTATATCGGGAAAATGGGACTGCTCCTGCTGCTCCTTGGTGTAGTGGGACTGGCTTCGTCCATTACGGCACAGTTTTTCGCAGCCAAGGCGGCAGTGGGATTTTCTACCCAGCTGCGTCAGGCATTGTTTGATCATATTGAGGATCTGAGCTTTACGGATATTGATAAGGCGGGAACTTCCACCATGATCACCCGTATGACCAGTGATGTGAACCAGGTGCAGTCCGGCATCAATATGACCTTACGTCTGTTCTTACGTTCCCCGATCATCGTATTCGGTGCCATGATCATGGCATTTACCATTGATGTGAAATGTGCACTGATCTTCGTGGTGGCAATTCCATTATTGTCCGTTGTGGTATTCGGTATTATTTTATCCACGATCCCCATGTACAAAAAGGTGCAGTCCAAACTGGATCAGGTGCTGGGCATTACCAGAGAGAACCTGACCGGTGTCCGTGTCATCCGCGCGTTCCATCAGGAAGCAAAGGAATCGGACCGCTTCCGGGAGAATAACGAAGCATTGTCGGCCATGCAGATCTTCGTGGGCAAGATCAGCGCCTGCATGAATCCTGTGACTTATATCATTGTAAACGGAGCCATCATTGCTCTGATCTATACCGGTGCCGTACAGGTCAATATCGGCAACTTAAGTCAGGGTGAGGTGGTAGCGATCATCAACTACATGAACCAGATCCTGGTAGAGCTGGTGAAGCTGGCAAACCTGATCGTGACCATGACCAAAGCTTTGGCATGTGCAGAACGTGTAGCTTCCGTTTTCGATATCGGCGCAGATGCTGCATATGTGGGAGCGCAGGATCAGAAACTGGCGGATAAGGTAGATAAGAGCGCACCTTTCTTAGACTTCAAACATGTATCCCTGACTTATCAGGGAGCCGGAGCACCTACCTTGCAGGATATGAACTTCACCGTAAACCGTGGCGATACCGTAGGTATCATCGGAGGTACCGGTTCCGGTAAGACCTCTCTGGTGAATCTGATCCCCGGTTTCTATCCGGCGACAGAAGGTGAGATCCTGTTGGAAGGCAGAGATATCCGGACCATGAGTGATGAGGAATTGCGTGGACGCATCGGTGTCGTACCGCAGAAGGCAGTTCTGTTCAAGGGAACGATCCGCAGCAACCTCCAGTGGGGCAAGCCGGATGCTACCGAAGAGGAGATGTGGAAAGCACTGGAACTGGCACAGGCATCGGAAGTGGTAGACGGTAAGCCCGGAAAATTAGATGCAACTGTGGCACAGAACGGTAAAAACTTCTCCGGTGGACAGAGACAGCGTCTGACGATCGCAAGAGCCTTGGTCAGAAATCCCGAGATCCTGATCCTGGATGACAGTGCCTCCGCACTGGACTATGCAACGGATGCAAAACTCCGTGCAGCAATCCGTACTTTGGAAGATAAGACCACAACCTTTATCGTATCCCAGCGTGCCTCCACCATCCGCCATGCGGACAAGATCATCGTTCTGGATGATGGAGAGATCGCAGGTATGGGAACCCATGATGAGTTGTTAAAGGATTGCACCGTATATCAGGAGATCTATTATTCCCAGTACCCTGAACAGAGAGGAGGTGTTCGGTAATGCAGAAGAAAAATAACAAAGAGACGATGAAGCGGGTGTTGAAATATATCCGGAAATATACACCGGCACTGGTACTTTCCCTGCTGTTAGCAGGCCTGACTGTATTACTGACCTTATATATCCCTATCCTCACCGGTAATGCGGTGGATCTGATCATCGGCAA
>ERZ1034753.218-NODE-218-length-21517-cov-5.188752_pt1 | contig 21517 bp, 25 predicted proteins | sample MGYA00520702_ERZ1034753 | MGnify/ENA primary metagenome ERZ1034753 (study PRJEB33766, sample SAMN09781700) | gut metagenome | biome: gut microbiome | host: Homo sapiens | place: Madagascar | study: EMG produced TPA metagenomics assembly of the PRJNA485056 data set...
TGAGCGTATTCGCCGTAAGCAAGTGGGAGACGGGCAAAACGCTGCCGACCGGAGACAATCTGCGGAAGATGGCAGAATATCTTGGATGCGAACCGGAAGAGATACTATCCGGATTAAAGAAAAAAGAGCCGATGTCATCCGCCGTGCCAATGGATGACGACGAAATACTGCTGTACGACCTGCTGCATCGGTTGCCGGAGGAGAAACGCAAGAAGGCTGTGGCGATTATGCAGAGGACAGCCGAACTGTTGTTGTAGTGCGTGATTGCAAGGTATAAGGAAACGTGATGTATCTATTGACAATATTATATCACAGAATATCACGCAATACAATAGGAAATCGCAAAATAAAAGAGGAAAATCATACTTAATATCTATCGATTGTGTGAGAATGATAGGTGAATGGAATGAATTGCATTAAGGAATGGCGCAAGAAACGCGGCATGACGCAGAGAGAACTTGCCGTGATTGCCGGAGTTTCGCAAAATGCGGTGAGCCAATGGGAAACGGGGCGTTCCGACCCGAGTGTTGCATTGTATCCGTTGGTTGCGGATGCGTTGCGCACAACCGTGGAAGAGTTGAGCATGGGCAAACCATTGACGGATACAGAAAAAGAGCCGCAGAACAGCGTGGAGCTGACTGCGGCGGAGAAGAGATTGTTCGATACGATACGGGAGCTTCCGGAGGAAAGGCGAGATGTGGCTTGCCTGACGGCGGAGCTTGCCGTGCGGGGAAAGGTATACCGCGACCTTCTTGCAAAACTGGATGAGGTTTCGGATATGGCGGAGAAGTTGGTGGGGGAGAAGTGAACCTCTCCACACGAAAATAGGTCGATAAACGAAAGGGGAACTGGCGATGAGAATACGGGAGAGAATGGCGTTATGCGCGCTGGCGGTTGCGCTTGCAATGCCAATCGTTGCGGTTGCAGAAGGAAACAGAACGTCGTATCAGAAGAACATAACTGTGACATACGGCATTCAGGTCACAAAGAATGGAAGTCCGGTGGAGTGGATCGATTCCAACGGGAAGGTTGTAAGCCCGTTTGTGTATGAAGATACTGCGTATGTGCCGTTGAAAACGCTTGCTCCTTTGCTGGGTGCATCTTCGCAGTATCAGCACGAGAGCAACACGGTTGATATTCACGTTCAGTCCGCCGGAAATCCTTATCAAGAAGAGTTCGATTCTCTCATCAACGATTATGTTGGAGCAAATACGGGTGGAACGGGTTCGTTCACCTCGAACGGACTGCCACAGCAGATGCAGTCTGAGTACGAGCGGTTACTTGCTGATTACGAAAAAGTGCAGGAAGAAATGAAAGAACTGTACAATATCGGTGCGTCACGCTTGGATAATATCAATGACGGCACAGCGGTTAATCAAGAGGAGTGGCAGAAAACATATGATTCTACCATGAAGCAGCTGCAGGATAGATTAGATATTATCACGAGCCAACTGCAGGTGTTGGCGGAAGCATATTCAATTGGGAAAAACACTGGCAAAACGGATGGTTCAAAACCACAAACGTCCGCAGGGATGAAAAACAATGTAACTTATGCCTTCCCGCTGCACCTGTACTCCAATGATGGCAAGGTTTATCTTGGTAAGTGTGTGACAGATGAATATGACAGGGATAGCATATGGTATCCGTTGATGGGTGATTATTCAAGCGAATACAGCCAAACGAGCATATGGAACAAGTATGGAATATACGGAAGTACATTGCTTTCCAGACACGAAAGCGCATTCAATGACAATGCGAAGAATCCTCCCATTATCGTAGACAATGACGGCACATTTGTTGGCTATCTCACGACCAATTCCAGGCTCGAAAACGCTTGGACGATTGCGGAATTGAGAAGATTCGTGGAGAATAACGGGCAGTGATACGCATACTTACCGCTCTACTCCTCGCGCTGTGTCTTGCGTCGTGCGGCGCAGACTTGCAGACACAGCAGGACGCGCTGACGGTATACGAAAGTGCGACAAAGTGTGTGTATAACACGCCGGACAGCACGTGCTTTTCGCGGGTGGGGTATGACAGTCGAAACAATGTGCTGATTGTGGTGTTCCGGGATTCCGGTGCGGAGTATCACTATTACGATGTGCCGGAAGATGTTTGGGAGAGCTTCTATGATATCGCGTCGTTAGGAAAGTATTTTAATGCGAATATCAAGGGATACTACGAGTACGAAAAACAATAAGCAGGGGCTTTACGGCTCCTGCTTTTTTTGTTCTTCGATCACGTATGTTTTTGCCTTGGGTTTGTTCTTCGCACCACCTCGGTTGCAGGTGAATGGCGCGATGTACTTTAGCTTCTTCTCTTTCCCGACGCGCCTGTAATGCCCGCGGACGCTCCATGCCAATTTTTTATACTTGTACTCCCTTGGTGGCAGTTCGCGCGTGTCAATGCGGATCAGCTTGCGGACGGTGTTCTTGATCTTCACGCTTCCGCTCTTTTTCCGCTTCTTCTGTGGCGCATGATCGGACGTTTTGCGGGGCGAGGATACGTCTACCACCTGCTCGATTACCTCCGGCTTGTGGTAGAGAATGTATGCTTGTACGGCGATAATAACGTTAATGGAAAATATTGCGAATTGTTGCAGCCACTCCTCGGCATAGGTCCTCAGCGCACCTGTGGAGTAATGGGAGTCTACTGTCGCGACCCCGTCATTGCCTATTTTGGCGTAGTCCATGCTGGCAATCACGGCGCGTAAGCCGTTGATGGACGCGCGAAAAATGAAAGCTGTTTTGTCTTTGGTGTACGTTGCGCAGATTACGATTTTATACTCGTCCTGTTGCAGCTCGACAACAAACCACCCAGAGAAAACAGGCGGTACGCGCCTGTCGATCTCCGTGTGTGCGTTGATCCACTCAATCATTGCATTTGCGTTCCCGCCTACGACAATGCGAGGGAGTTTTTCGCAAGCCTTGTCGCTGGGAAACTCGATGGCGGCATTACTCATGCCAACCGCGTGTCGAGTCACGCCTTGCAGATGATGTGTAAGTCATGGTTTTTCTCCTTATCGTTCATTTTTGATATTGTTTTGCATCATATCGAAAGCAGTTTTTATGAATGTTGCACGAGACATACAGTGCTCTTTTAACCATGCGTCGATCTCGGCGAATATCTCGTTGCGGAGATGGACGTTAAATGAGGTGTAGGTCTTGTTGATATACCGCTGCTTTACGGCGGTTGACGTGGTAGTTTTGCGGGTAGGCATTATTGATCCTCCTTCTGCCGGGTTTAGCCGCCCGGCTCGGCGTGTTGGTGTCCGCGATGTAGATCACCAGATACGGACGTGGAGCTTGTCGGCAGCACGATCAAGCACACCTTCGAACGTATCTCCGTCCGCGTTGCCCCACTCGTCCGCCATATCTGCCATTTCGCAGAGCTGTCTGCACTCGTCATTACACGATTCCCAGTCGTGCGCGTCGCGGATCGCCTCCGCAAGCTTGGTGGCTTCCGGTTCCGCGAACAGGCGATAGTTGGTGGTGCTGTCGAGACCGACGACCTCGTGACCGTCGTAGAGCATCTTGCTCTCCTGATCGCCCGCGATCTCGTCGTAGAGGTCCTGGGCGGTGATGTCGGGGCGATTTGCTAATCTGTCCTCACGAATCCTCTCGACGCAGTCTCCGTCCCAGTTGCGGTATGCCGCGGGATCCTCTGCGATCTGGCGGAGCGCGTCAGTAATGGTGCCGTCGGGCTGCATTTCCCACCCCGCGAAGCAGCGGATCGCCTTGCCCGCGCTGCAAACAAACCAGTAGACATTTCCCGCGTTGTCCTCCCAGATTTCGTGGGTCGCTCCCCACGGACCACGGACCTCCACGCCCAGGAGGTTGGCCGCCTTGAGCAGGATGATCGTCTTGTCAGCTGCCTCGTACAGGTCGAAAAGCATACCGGCGCGCTCGCAGATGGTGGCAACCGCGTCGTCGCACTCGCGCAGGCTGCGGGCGTTGCGGATACGCTCAGCGGCGTCGTTGACGCGATTGCTGATGTTTACGCCATCCTCGAAGCAGACGGTCGCGAGCGTGTCGCAGTAGCCGTCCCACTCCTCGGGATAATCAAACATTGCCACGAAGGCTTCCTCGTCCTCCGGCAGCGTTTCGTTAAACACTACGTACTCAACGTGTTCGCCGCTCTCGGCGTAGTAGTCCACGTAGAGGGCGTCAACGCGCTCGGTTTCGCCGATGCTTACTGCGACGGCAGTACAGGTGCGGACGGTGTAGGTGATGGTGGTGTCGTTTGCGGTGATGGTGTAAGTCTTAGTCATGATGTTTTCTCCTTTGTTCCGCTTAGGCGGTCTTTTTTTATTTTTTGGGAGCTGCTTTTGCTCTCTCCCTTTGACACCTATATTATACCATACTGCTCACAGTATGTCAATAGGTTTTGCAAAAGTTTTTGAGAAAATGTTGCACAAAACGAGATGCTTAAAACTGTGCAGTTTGTGTTAATCAAGGAGTACACTGCGGATGAAGCTGTTTTGTGCAGAATCACGGAGATGTGCCGAAAAAAGATGTCACTTTTTAGTTATACCTAACGTGGTATAATATAGGGGACAAAAGGGCGATCCTGCCCTCACATAACGAGCCCTTTGCCGTGCATGGCTCCCAAAACTGCACAAGGTGTAGATGGCACCGCCGCAAAAAAACGCACCGGACGAAAACGGACTCCCTTACGGTTTCGCCCGTCAGCAGGTCACGATCACCTGCTAAAACAGATCGGGTTGGTTAGCCAAGGTTGTGGGATTGCAGACTACACGTGGACTTGGAGCGTGTGAAAGGCTTGCAATGCAAGGGAGTGTTAAGCGACGGGTGACGGCTCTGACGGGGGCTGATCCGGTTGATACAGCTATCCTCTCGATTGCAGGGGTATAGCTGTGTCCGCTCGGGGATCGAGATAACGGGGGCTGATCTATAGATACCTGCTTACTTAACTGGTATAGTATATGGTGGCTTCGCAAAAACAAAACTGGTATAGCAATCGATAGCTACAGGTTATAAGTTGAGTTGGATTTATAGCCAAACGGTTATGGTTACAAAAATGGAGAGGTAACGTTGTCACAGATTGGAGGTGATAAGATGCCTAAGGTTGCAAAAACAAAACTGTATGTAGCTCCGGACAGCACACACGGTAAGACGTGGATTGATGAAGAAGATATGTTGGAGCGGTTTGACGAATACCTCCACAGCGAGAGGTGTCTCGGACACACCAAGGTGCAGACGATCATCGATAAAGACACGTTGCGGCCGCGAGATGTTGTCGTTGCAAGTCCGAGATCGCCCACAATCAAGAGTTTTTGCCTGTATTGCGGCACATCACCACAGGCGTGGTACAAAAATTACGCCGATAACCCCAATTTTGCGGATGCTGTTGCAAAAATCACGGCATTTTGCGAAAGCGAGACGCGCGGTTTGTTTGAGGATGGCAACATTTCGCCGTCTTTGGCTGCGCTCTGGATGGGTGGATACGGATACTCAACCAAGCAGGAGCAGGATATCAAGGGCGGCGTGCCGGTGGTGATAGCGGGAGAGGATAAGTTGGATGGCTAATGCGGTATCGATTGATTTACCGTCGATCGTTGGAGGCGGATATGGCACCATGTGGCGGTCAAAGGCGCGGTATATCGCGATAAAAGGTTCGCGACGGAGCAAAAAGTCAAAAACGCAAGCATTAAAGATTATCTATCAGATCATCAAGTATCCTCTCTCCAACGCTCTTGTGGTGCGGAGATACTACAACACGCTCCACGATTCGTGCTTTACTGAGCTTAAGTGGGCAATCCACCGATTCGGACTGGATGCTTACTTTTCTATAAAAGAGAGCCCTATGGAGATTAAATATGTACCAACAGGGCAAAAAATCTACTTCCGCGGCATGGATGATCCTCTAAAGATCACCTCAATCACTTGCGAGGTCGGTACGCTGTGCTGGCTCTGGTGCGAGGAGGCTTACGAAATCGAGGATGAGCAGGACTTTGACAAGCTGGTAGAGAGCATGATGGGCGAGTTGCCAAACGGCTACTACAGGCAGATAACGCTCACATTTAACCCGTGGTCGCCTTCTACATGGATCAAGGCGCGGTTCTTTGATCGCGAGGATCCCGATGTACTGGCAATCACCACTACATATCAATGTAACGAGTGGCTATCCGATGATGATAAGGCAGAGTTCGAGCGGATGCGTATTGAACAGCCTGAGCGATACAGGGTGTCCGGCCTGGGCGATTGGGGCGTTGATGGAGCGGCGTTTTTTGAGCAGTTTAGTGAGAGTATCCATGTTGTTACACCATTTTCAATACCTGATCATTGGGAGATCACCCGCGCGATAGACTATGGTCTCGACGCTCTGGCGTGCCTATACGTCGCCGTTGATCCGCATGATGTGGCTTATGTGGTAGGGGAGGTGTACAAGCCCGGATTGATTGTGTCCGATGCGGCGCAGGCTATCATTGATGGTGCTCCGCGAAAGCAGGATTACATAACCTATGCCCCACCGGATATGTGGTCACGGACCAAGGATACCGGGCGTACCATGGCTGAGATATATATGGATAATGGAGTTTATCTCACTAAAGCAAGCAACGATAGGATACAGGGGTGGGCGCAGGTGCATGAGCGGCTCAAACCGCTGCCGGATCCCTCCGGGGAGGGCAAAACGGCAAGGCTACAGATTTTTAGTACCTGCAAAAACCTTATCCGGTGCCTGTCCACCATTAAGGCGGATGAAAAAAACTGCAACGACGCGGCAAAGGAACCGCATGAGGTTACTCATTTGCCGGACAGCTTGCGGTACTGGTGCGTATCCAGAGCGTTGGTGCCCAAGGAATTGGATACGCGCACACCAGAGGATAAAATGTTAGAGGAACACAAGAAACGCGTCTTTGGGCAGATGCAAAGAGGACGCGTGCGGAGGTAAATATAATGGCAAATACATTAGGCAAGGAACACGGCAAGCTCGAGATGAGCGTCTACAGCACCGGAAGATGGGTGGAATGTGCTGTAGATAAGTGCTATGATCGAAACACACTGATTATCCATCGCGGTACGCTAGGTTATAAACCGTTGTTTATTTGCGAGGACTGTATCGGCGATATGGTGGAGGAATATGTACGTTTTGCCGGCAAGGACAAGGCGAAAACCACGCTGGCGGCAGCTCTGGAGCTGCTGAAAGATGAGGAAGAAACACTGGAAACGCAGTCGGTGGAAGATGCTCCGGTGGTGCAGAAGACCACCAGAAAGCGCACTGTCGCTAAGGAAGAAGCATGAACGATACAGTAGTATTGATTGCTGTGATGCTGTGGATGGCTTCGCAAGTGGCGATTATCGGCATTATCTGTCCGGTAATTGTAAAGGAGCTGCGGACGATTCGCGGTATCCTTGCTTTAGACAGTGCAAAGCCCCCGGAGGAGCGCAAAATCGGGCGAAACAGCACAAGGAGCGTGCTTTCCCCATACAAGGATGATCGGAGGATCAGCAAGTGAGCATACTCGACAAGATTTTCGGCGGTCGCAAGCCGCACGAGCAGGACGATATCCGGCAAAGAGACGCGCCCATGGCGATGGACGCAGAGGGTGATATAGTCTATGAGGAAGATCTTGTAGGCTACATCACGCATGAATTGGAACGGCGGCGGGACGAACGCGGGATGCTCGAATTGCAGTGGACGCTTAACGCCAATTTCGTTGCGGGACACCAGAACTGCGACATAAATATATCCTCTCGGCGGATTGATGATGAAATGATCCCCACGCGTACAGACAACGAGCGGAGAGTATACAACAGGATCGCTCCGCTGATGGAGACCCGGCACGCGAACCTTAAATCGGTCAACTATGATATGGTGGTAGAGCCGAGAAGCGCGGAAATGGACGATTACGCCAAGGCTAAGGTATCGACAAAACTGCTGATGTATTGCCAGGGCGACACGGATTTCCAGGCGAAAAAGGACAAACTGATTGCCTGGGCCGAGTTAACAGGCACAGCGTTTACATTATCCTACTGGGATCCCAATCGCGGCGATTTGGTGGCGCGGGAATCCGCTATTGTCGATGCCAACGGCGATGTTCTGGTTCCGGAGAAGCCTATACGCACGGGTGGTCTGGATTTCGGGCTGGTTTCCTCATATGAGGTGTTCCCCGCTTCCCTGTGCGTGCAGGAGATACGGGATCAGCACGATATTATTATTGAGCAGGTGCGAGACGTAGGCGAAATATACGATCTCTATGGTATCAAGCTGAAAGGGAAAACGATGGAAACCTACGTCCTCACACCGATGGAGAACGCCTTGACCGGACACGGCAGGACGAACATGACCATTGGCATGGGCAAAGAATCCGTTGACGATGTGGAAAAGGTGATCACCTACCTTGAAAACCCGTCGCGAGACTATCCTAAAGGGCGGCTTATCATCGTGATACGCGATTCCATTGTGTATTACGGGGATCTTCCGGCTGGTGAAATGCCATTGGTGGCGGTGAAATCCAAGCCTGTTGCGGGGCAGTTCTTCGGCAAGTCTCCGGTGCAGGACCTGATACCGTTACAACGGACGTACAACCGTATCGTAAACAAGATACAGGATTACATTGATACCATCGCGGCAAATCCGCTGATTGCCCCAGAGGGGGCTATCACCAATCTTGATGAGTTGGATGCCACAGGAGTGGAACCGGGTACGATCCTGATATACCGCAACGTCGGTGACAAACCGAGTTTCCTACAGTATTCCGATTTACCGAGTACGGTGTTATCCGAGCGAGATCACATCGCCACGGATATGGAGTATGTGGCAGGCGTATCACAGCTTATGGTGGTGGGTGCTACACCGACGGGGGTTACATCCGGCACGGCGATTGACAATCTGCGACAGATCGACAACACGCGCATGAGCCTTACAGCAGATAATTTCCGGGATGCCGTGATTGCCATGGCTAAGGTGTGGCTTAGGCTCAACAAGGCATACTCCAAAGGGTACAGGACGATGCAAATCGCAGGCTCCGATGATGTAGGGTATGTATACACGTGGTGTTCGGAGGATATAAATTCCTACGACGTGCGGTATACAGCCGAAAATGAGTTACGCCACAGCAAAGACCAGCAGCGGCAGGACTTTGTACAGGCGTTGCAAATCGGCGCGTTTACCGATGATAACGGGCAGTTGACAAAATCTGCAAAACAGCGTGCAAGAGAGTTGTTTCTCGGTGATGGATTTGCGGACGATGCGTTTACTCTGGACGAGCTACAGCGCAAAAACGCGTCTCGGGAAAACACGTTTTTGGAACAGGGTGTGATTCCGGAGCGGTATCGGTACGATGATGATGCAATCCACCTGGAGGAGCACAAGAAATATGCTCTTTCCATGGATTACAGGCTGCTTATGAAAGCTATGCCACAGTACGCGGCGGCTTTTGAGGCGCACATAGACGAGCATGAGCAGGCACTCGCGCAAAAGCAAAACGCGATGATGATGCAAATGATGGCGGCACAGGGAGGAAATACAAATGCCGGATAACGAAAAAAAGGAATATTCCATGAATTCCATTCGAGATTCGATGGAACGCGCGATTATGGAAGAGAACGCGGCAGAAAACGCGGCGGCAAACGCAGAAGAATCCGCTGCAGAAGCGGAAACGGCGGCACAGGAGGCGGAAAATGCTGCAGAACCTATGGAACAGGCTGGACGTGATGAGAATGCGGCTCCGGTGGAAAATGCGCAGGCTGCACCTGATATGGCAAATACGCAGGCACAGACCGCGCCGGATGCCGTTCCCGCGGCGAATCAGCCGAACCAGAACTATGACATGATGCAGTTGGTACAGCAGCTTATGGCACAGAATCAGCAGTTGCAGGCACAGCTGCAGCAGACAGGAGCGGCAATGCAACAGCAGTCACAGGCGGCAGAGGGCGCGATTATGGGGCAGTTCGCGCCACAGCCTGCACCGGAAGCACAGCAGGAAGCGGAAGACATTGCTCCCACGCTCGATTTTGCCGGAATGCGGTATATGAGCGAGGATGAGCAGGCGCAGAAAATGGCGGAATGGCAGCAGTCTGTGGTGGATTACGCCATCCGTAGGGCAACAGAAGCCGCACGGAGCGAGATTGCTCCGGTTCGCGATGAATATGAAGCAAAACGCAGAATCGCGGAAGCAGATGCGGCAAAGGCTACGATTTATGCCGATCCCCGGTTCGCGTCGTTTCGGGAACGTGACGCGGATATTGAGCGCATCCTGTCCACCACTCCGGCTCTCAATGGCGCGGATGCGGCTACACGGTATATGCTCGGCGGGCTGATTGATCGCGGGCTGAACTATCTACAGCCAAAGGAAATGACCACAGAAGAACTGGTACAGAAAGCACTCGCTTCTCCGGAGGTTATGAAGGCTTTGGAGACGAAACGTGCCACGGAGATTCAGAAGCAGAACGCGGAGGTTCCTACCATTGCACCCTCATCCGGAACAGCAAATGCAAGTCCGATCCCCGAAAACAGGCCAAAGGACGCGAATGAACTCCGGGAAAGAGCATTCCGGCGTTTCGGCTTGCGATAAATCACATGACATCAGATTACTGATGAATATAGAAAACAAGGAGTAAAAACATATGCAGAAACCTCAGGATTTAATCAACATCGAGAAAGTACTCATCGAAGATGTTCTGCCGTTCTACAACAACGAACTGAACATCTCCGCGTCGCCGTTTCTTGAAAAGATCAAGAAAACCAAGCTCAGCGCAGACGAGGCGCGGTTTGGTGCAAGAATCGGTATCGGCGGCGGCTTTGGTATGTCGCAGGAGCGCAAAGCAACGCCGAACGCCAACGCGCCCATCTATGAGAACTTCCAGATCACTTCCAAGGACGCATACGTCGATATGCGCGTATCCGAGAAAACTGTTCGTCTCGGCAGAGGCAATCCGGGCGCGATGCTCGATGCCGTGATGGACAACGTGCAGGCTTCCTACGATGCCGCCAAGTGGAACGTAGGTCGTATGGCGTTCGGTGACGGTACCGGCGTACTGGCAAACATTACCGCTTCCGCGTCGGCTACCAATACGATTACCGTGGACGATACCACCAAGCTCATGGTCGGTCTCACGGTGGACGTATACAAGTACTCCGCCGCAGGTGCTACGGACGGTACTCTGGACGCAACCAATTCCGCAATCCAGATTGTTTCCATCGACCACAACAACAAGAAAGTTACCCTCAGCGCGAATGTTACCGCGGCTACTGCACAGACTTCCAGCAATACCTACGGTTTCCTGACTGTGCAGAACTCTTACAAGCGCGAAATCACCGGTCTGGGTGCCATCTTCAAGCAGACCGGCACCCTGTACGGCCTGGACAAGGCAACGAACCCGATCATTGTACCGCGCTCCATCTCTGCAGGTCACGACATCGATGACGTGAAACTGACGAACGCTGTTCGTTGGGCAAACCGCGTAAACGGCGTAAAGACGGACCTCATCATGTGCGGCGATAAGGCGTTTGAAGCCTATGAGAAGTATTCCCGGTCTTCCAATCACTCCATTGTTGAGAAGCGCACGTTCCATGGCGGTGCTGTCGGTTACGATATTGTAACAGGCAGTCAGTTGACCACCATCGTGAACGAACAGTTTGTGCCGTCCACGAAGATGTGGGGCGTGGATACCTCTACGTTCGAGCTGCGCCAGACCGATTGGGGTTACTGCGACTACAACGGTTCCATTTTCGTGCTTCAGCCGGGTTCTTCCGAGTACCGTGCGCTGCTTGCAAACTACATGGAGCTCATCTGCCGCAATCCGGGTGGCTGTATCGAACTGTACGACTGCGACGCAAACGCGGGGGGCTGATACCTCCCGCCCATGAGCAAAATCTGAATAGGAGAAGGGAGACAGGAACAAATCAATATGCCTGTCTCCCGTTTTGCTTTTATGACTACGAAAGAACTATATGATCGTATCACGGCTGAAAATCCGTGCGGAGAACCGGCGTTTATCCGGCACCTGGACAGCACTATACGCGCACTGGAATCCCGGTACGGTAAGAAGTATGTATACGCTTCCGCGTACCAGAAACCGCTGACGATCCATGACGATATATCCGTGTACGACGAGTATTTCCCTGCTATCGTTGACAACATTCTGTTCCTGATCACCAAGGATACGGACCGCAAGACGGATTTCATAGCCGAAGCGGACTATGCGTATAAAACGATATGGGGCGCGGCGGTACACGGCAAGCGATTTATGGGGGTGTAATATGTACGATTCCGGCATTACCGCGAAAAATTTCATCGATTCCGTCAAGGATGAATCGGATATTACCATCGTCATTCCGGACGCAAGCTGGTACAGGTGGCTTGCATCCGTGGAGCAAATCCTATACACCGAGGTTTTCAAGGAGTATGACGTTGTCAAAAAGGACGTGTCGGCTTCATCGGCAGAGGTAACGGTTGCTTTGGGAGATCTTCCTGTGGCTTCCGGGTGCGACAACATCACGTTTGACGATGTGATTGCAGTGTTCATGGACTACTTGGAGTTGGAGAGGTCCGGAGAAACCGCCGCATGGCAGTATCCGGAGAAACCGCTGTACTATACGGATTACAACGGCAAGCTGTACGCGCAGTCTCCGATCTACGCGGAACAGATGGTGATTGTATATCGAAAACGACCGCCTGTCAAGACAGCGACAAGCACCACATCACACGTCATGGTCCCGGTGGAATGGCTCGACCTTGTTGGCGCGAAAATGCGCGGTGAAGCGTATAAAATCGCGAACGAGGACGGACTTTCCGCGAAATGGCTGAACGACTACAACACGCAGCTCGAATCGCTGAAGGTGTGGGCGGCAAAGAGGAATGAGCGGTATGGCAGATAAGAAAAATGAATTTGTATATCTCAGTTCTTCCCTTCCGTCGGCAGAATCCCGCTATAGCATTCTGCGGTGGGGGTGGGGTGGTATCAACCGAACGGATACCATAGACAGCGGACAGATTTCCGACTGCTCCGGCGTAGAGATAGACCCCCCGAAAATCACCGCTTCCCATAAATTCACGGACTACGCACACTATGCGGAGCCTATCGGTGTGTTTGGGTTCGATGATTTCCTTGTGGTGATCTACCGCGATTCCGGGAAAATCAAGGTGGACTGGCGGCGCGGAAACGACATCCGCACGGGTGTTATCGGTAACGCGAAGAATGATACGCTCGATTTTCGCAAACGGTCCGTGGTGCAATTCAATGTCGCGAAGAATACGGAGAACATCGTCGCGTCAACGTTTGAACGCAAACTGCTAATCTTCCCCGATTGCGTATCGATGGACTTCCGTCCCGCCGCAAGCAATCCAATCTCCACTCTGGGCACGACATATCCCAACCTACATATGGCATCCGTGTACGGTTCTCGCGTGTTTGGCGTGGACAGCAACCTTGTGTATGCGTCTGCCTATAACGACTATGCCAATTGGGATTTGGATACCGCCGATGATACATCCTCTGCTCATGCATGGGTGTCCATGAGCCAATCCAATGTCAAGGCTGACGGAGAGTTTACCGGAATATACACCTACGACAATCACGTGGTGCTGTTAAAAAAAGACTTCATGCAGCTCGTCTACAACAACAAGAATCCGTTCCGCATTGTTGATGTTGGTGCGTATGGTGCGGACAATCCGTATGCCATCGCCGAAGCAAACGGTGTGCTGTATTTTGCGTCTGCTGATGGCGTGTATGCATTTGGCGGCGGCACACCGAAACTTGTAAGCACCTCCCTTGGGCTACAGAGTTTCACAGGAGCGGTCTTAGGTGGGTACAAGGATACTTTGTATGCCCGGATGGGAAATACGCTCTACAGGCTCAGAAACGGCACGTGGAGCGGTTCCGTACCTGTACACAACGTCAAACAGTTCGCCGCGAACGACAACGGCTTGTACGGGCTTCTTGACAACGGCGATATTGTGATGATACGTTCCGCTGACGCTGACAAGATAGACACGGATTCATCGGACACCACCTTTGACCCTGACGATTACGGAGACTGGTGGTTTGAGACGGATTTGATGTTCGGCGGACGGCTCGACATACGCCGCGCGAAAAAGATAACGCTTCTCGGAGAGATATGGCACGGTAGCAGTGTTTCCGCATACCTGCTCAAAGACGGCGAGAAGTTCAATGCCGCGACAAGCAAAAAGGTGCTTGATTCCAACAGGAGCGGTCTACAGGAAATGCGCGGTATGCTGCGTGGGTTTGGTGCGTTCTGCCACCGTCTGCGGATATGCGGACACGGCAAAGCTATCATTCATGCGGCGGAGCTTATGATTTCGTATGGGGGTGACGTATATAAAGACAGTTAAAAAGCCATCGTATCTGCAACAGTCCATCCCCGATGCGGAAAAACGCGCCGCGAAAACGCAGGGTGTCGGCGATTCCGGCAGCATCAAGAGGATGCAAGAGGAGTTGGAGGGGCTGCGGAATGAGATAGCCAAGAAGAACCGCGACCAGCTCGACATGATGTATAACCTCGATTTCGATAACTTCTCAGAGGACACACAGGCATTATTCCAGAAGTGGTCGGACGGCACAACGGAAGCTATGGCGTATTTCAAGGCATATGCCACAGAGAATGAATCCAAGTGGACGGCGTATGCAAAATGGAGAGACGATACCACGAAATCCATAGCTACTGTATCCGGTACAGCGAACGCGAACAGCGCGTCCATTACGCAGTTGGTTGACTGGAAAAAGAACACAGCGGAGGGCGCGATTGAATCCATAGCGGGGATACAGCAGACAGCAAACGCAAACTCGGCATCCATTCAGCAGATAGTCGATTGGAAAACGGAAACTGCTGACGGTGCGATTGAATCCATAGCAGGGATACGGCAGACGGCAAACGCGAACGGTGCTAAGATAGACTTACTCGTTACCACAAACTCGTCTGGCAAAGCTGTCATGAAATCGACTGCCGCCGGAATCATCGTTGAAGCAATCAACAATGCCGCAAGTTCCATCAAGATTTCCGCTGACCACATCCAGATTTCCGGTGAAACGGAATTTATCACGGCTGCGGATTTATCGGATAGCGGGTCTACACTTGTGTCCGGGAATAGAATAAGACTTGTGACCGAACAAGGAAACAAGAACGGGACGAGCAGATTGTCGTTTGTCATGAAAACCCCAACGGAACAGGTATTTGCGTACATGGATGGCGGAGATCTCGGTTCTGGTGCGGAAAACGATGCGCGATACAGAGTAAGGTTTATGACAAGGTCTATTACAGTTGGCGGTGAAGAGTATTATCCTGCGATATATCTGTATTCCGCAGGAGGAATATCGCTTGACGCAAACACATCTGTGTATGTGTATTCCGCTACGTATACAACAGTAAACGCACATTATAACACGAGAGTAACAGCAAACATGCCGTACTCCACCGCAATAAGCGCGGCAAGCGCATCAAAGTACGACTATGTATTCTGCACGGACGGGATATACTACAACGGCAAGAATATATGCCCTACAAGCGGCAATTCTTCCACCACACAGGAGGTACAATCATGAACAAGGAATTGGTAGAACAGCTTCTTTTCAAATGCGCGGATTGGCTGAACCACATGACAACGGTCAGCATTGACGATAGCTATCGTAAGGTATCCATCTGGGAAACGCTGAACCAGATCAAAGCGGAGATCAACAAGGAGGACGTGCATGACGCAGAATCTGACAATTAACGACACCACCGTAGAACCGCCCCACGTAAGGCTCGGCACAAACGGTTCTGTCGGCGTTGACCGTCTGTCGTTCACGTTCTCAGATGAGTGGTTGGGGCTGCTCACCAAAGCGACGTTCTATCCGGTGTATGGCTCCCCGGTGGAAATGCTTGCAAGCGGAGAGGTTATTGTTCCCCCGGAGATGTACAAGCAGTCCGGCGTGGGAAAGTTGGTTATCAGTGGATATGCCATTGAGAACAACGTCCTCAAAAAGCGCAAATATACGCTTCCTTGCGAAATGGAGATTCCGAACACCATTGTGCGCAAGGGAGAGAATTCCATCCCGGAAACGCCGAATGTATACGAACAACTGCGTTCACAGATGCAGGATGATATTACAAACGCTCTGCAAGCCGCAAAGGATTCCGGTGCATTTGATGGAGCGGATGGAGAAGCGGCTACTGTTGCGGTATCGAGAACCGTCACGCTTCCGAGCGGTTCTGACGCTTCCGTCTCGAATGAGGGAACGGATACCAATGCGCGTCTTGTGTTCGGTATTCCGCGCGGCGCGAAGGGTGATTCCGGCGAACGCGGTGGAAGCGGCGTATATGTTCTGGCAGACGGCGAAACGGAATCGGATATTCCCGCGGATGCAGAGGTAGCACTGTTCCCTTCCGGTGAAGATTTGCACATTTTGGATGGTAGGGGGATTGTGTCTATCATCCGCACTTCCGGAAACGGGGCTGCCGGGTCCACGGACATCTATACCATTGCTTATTCCGATAAAACCACGTCCGCTTTCACGGTATACAACGGCAAAGACGGCGCGGGATTCAAACCGCTCGGATTCAAGAACAGCGCAAGCGACCTTCCGGCGACTGCAAATCCGGGTGAAGCGTACTTTGTCGGCACAGTTTCTCCGTATGACGTATATATCTGGTCCGGCACAGAATGGAAGAACATCGGCGCAATCAACGGTATCAAGGGCGACGATGGGCGCGGTATCGTGAGTATCATCCGCACTTCCGGAAACGGGGCTGCCGGGTCTACGGATACCTACACCATTGCTTATTCCGATACTACCACCTCTACGTTTCCCGTGTATAACGGCAAGGACGGCGCGGCTGGCGCAAAGGGAGATACCGGAGCGACAGGTGCGAAAGGCGCAGACGGCAGAGGGATTGTGTCTATCGTCCGCACAAGCGGAAACGGAGCGGCGGGAACGGTGGATACGTACACCATTACGTATTCAGATGCCACTACATCTACGTTTCCTGTGCGGAACGGTGCGGACGGCACTGCGGCGGGTATTACGATAGATGGGACGGTTACGCCTACTGGGACGAACGCTGTATCCGGAAAAGCAGTGTATGATCACGTATTGGGCGTAATGGGAGACTTCAACACAGTTGCGTCTCAAATGGAAACGCTCATAGGAGGATAATATGACTATCGCGGAAAGGATACTGACATGGTTTAACTCACTCAATACGATTCTCGCGCAATGCAATGAGAAAATCACGAGCAAGAACGGCACTGCCGCGGCAACTTATACCGCTCTGCCGACCGCTATAGACACAGTGCAGTCCGGCGTGGATACGTCCTCCGTGACCGCTATGGCGGGGGATGTGCTACAGGGGAAGAAGATTGTAGACGCAAGCGGTGCTGTCGTGACGGGAACCATGCCGAATAAGGGTACGACAAACCTGACGCTGAACGGCATTGAAAACAATTCCATCGCCATCCCAAAAGGGTATCACAGCGGTAGCGGGATGGTTTCTATGAACGACAACATCAAAAATGCAGTTTCTTCACAAAAAACGCTCATACAGGAAATCACATACATTGTAGACAGCAAGGCGAGTGCCTATCCGACCATCTCCTATGACGCAAGCACGAAAACGCTGACCATCACGGAGGTGTCGTAATGGCTGATATAACGATCCACGGTCAAACATACACGGGTGTCAAGACGGTCAAATACGTCAACGGCGCGAACACATACGATTTGGAAAAGCTGATCCTGAACGGAACTGTTGTGTTCGAGAAAGTACCGGATTTACCATTGCCCGAAAAGAAAGCCTTATCTCTCATGACGTGGCAAGACATATCGACCGTATGCAAGGCGGGAAAGGCAAGCGAATACTGGGCTGTGGGCGACACTACATCCATTAGAGCGAACGGGACAGTATATTCCGTGATGATTATCGGATTCGACCACGACGAGCCTACGGACGCGGCGAGCTACGGCAGGAGCAAGGCAGGAATCACCTTGCAGACCGTTAGCGTGCTCTACGGAACGCACAAAATGTACGATATGAATTCGTCAACGTCGAGTTGGGAAACAACCGTGCTACGGTCAAGACTAAACAATACCATTTTGAACTCAATGAATAGCGATCTTACGCCTGTTATCGTGCCCGTCAACAAGATCTGTCGCGTCAGATCAAGCAATTCTATTTCATATACCACCGTGAGCGACAAGCTGTTCGTGCTTTCCTCTGCGGAATGTGAAAAGAATCAAGCTATGACAGACGGAACCTTGTATACGTATTTCCAAAACAACAGCGCGAAGAAAATGGATCCCAACGACAGGTTACGGAGTTACTGGACCAGAACGACCGATTATAATACACAAGCGGAAAAGGCTGCATTTGACATTGTTAACGAAACTGGAGGTATAACCACCGGCACGTACGCTACATACAGCAATTCGGTCGCATTCGCGTTCTGTGTATAAGGAGGAACAATGGCAAACATACCGATTACAGACAACACAACACTGTTGAACGCGCTGAAAACCAAAGCGCAGAACCTTCCCAATCGCGGCACCGGCTCCGGCGGCGGGTCCGGCAGTACTGATTTATCGTTCGTTACCGCTACCGCTTCGGACATTCTGGCGGGGAAAAAGGGCGCGGATTCCTCCGGCAACCCGGTCAACGGAAGCATGACCAACCAAGGCGCATGGTCAACCACCAAGACGAGCAACGGCGATGTTCCGATTCCTGCGGGATTCCACAACGGTTCCGGCAAGGTTTCCGTGAACGTGTCCCCATCCGCGGGTGCGCTTGATACGCCATCAATCAGCTTTGACACGGCGAACGGCAAGTTCACAGCGACCTCCAAAGTCAAAACGAGCGGTTACATCAGCACAAGCGAGACAAAGACTGCGAGCTATACCATCACCAGATATTTAGGCGGGGAATATACCCCAACAAAAGCATCGAAAACAGTATCTCTCACCGGGAAATACTGCACCGGGGACGCTGTAATCAAGGGAGACAATAATCTCGTCCCGGAAAACATCAAGAGCGGCATATCCATTTTTGGCGTGGCTGGGTCGTATACGGGAGATGGAGGAAATGTCATCTCCATCACGTCAAGCAGGACGTGGAACAGCACTCTTGACAGTTCCTTTGATTATCACCGTATCGCGTATTTGTCGATACAAACATCGGCGAAATATGTCATGTGCATGGCTACGTCAACAAACGGAACGTATGATTCTTCCAATGCAAGCAATCCGGACAGTGTGGAAGCAATCGTTTTTGACGTAACGAATAAGACGTGCTATATACGTACAAGCAGTTCTCTTTCTACCGTAGAAACGGAAATAGGCGGCGGCACTCATCCCCTTGTTATATTCAAGAACGATGATTCATTTGGGTTTTCTGTGTTTGTCAAAGGCACGTATTTGTGCTATGACACATACAGAACATTCATCGTAACTTAAGGAGGAAGCATGGCAACATTACAGAACATAGGAAAACTCAAATACAGGGGCAAGGACGGACAGTGGCATCCGCTCCCTGTAGTGGTGCAGGACGCGGGCGGCGGTGTGTCCACCCTCTCCGGCAAGGGCGCGCCCACATCGACAACGCAGGGCAAAGTGAATCAGCTGTACCGCGACGAAGATACGCAAAAGCTGTACATTTGCACGGCGGTGGACGGCGGCGGATACACATGGGCGGCGGTGTCCGGCAGCGGCTCGGTGGACGTGGATGCGACGCTGACCAAGGCGGGGTATGCTGCGGATGCAAAAGCGGCGGGGGATGCGATTGAGAAAAAACTGGACGCAACCGCACTACCTACGGCGATCAACTACGCGCTGGCGCAGGCGAAAGCAAGCGGCGCGTTTGACGGCGCAAAAGGTGAAAAGGGTGACAAAGGTGAGACAGGACCCGCGGGACCGCAAGGGGAGACAGGACCCGCCGGAGAGAAAGGCGACACTGGTCCTGCGGGACCGAAAGGAGCGGACGGCAAAGACGGCGCGGGCATGGATGTAACCGGGGCAAAGGTTGGACAAATTGCCAAAATCACGGCGGTGGACAGCGCGGGCAAGCCGACGGAGTGGGAGCCGGTGGATATGCCGAGCGGGGGTGAGGAATTTATACAAACCATTCCCATGGCGGCTGATGTGGGAGAATATGTGCTTGCGGATTTGACGGTATATAAAAAAGTAAGATTTATAATCACAAAATCGTATAAAAATATAGGGACAGGAAACCCGTTTATCGTTGTGGAGAGACAAGAATATAGTGATCAGCGATTTTATATAGGAGTAGAATTTGTAAGATATGCGTTTGCGGAGGGCATTTATGAAGAAAATGGGAACACTTATACGGTGACCACACATTACTCTAATAACGAAATAACATTAGAGAATATGCGAAGAGCGATCAGCAAAAAACAAGACACAGAACACGAAAATCAGCAGCTAAAGTTGAGAATCCCGGTATCGTATTTGGCGGAGCTGCCGGAGAATGCACACATTGATGTATATGGAGTGAAAAAATGAAAATCTATGAAAACGGAATTGTTCGCGAAATGACAGCCGAAGAAATCGCGGCAATGCAAGAATCGTCCATGACGGCAGAATCGAAAATCGAACCGCTGACGGACGCGAAAAAGCTGGAACTGATGCTTGCGACAATCCCCGAAGCACCCATACCGACGGTAGAACCAAAAGTCGGATACAGGTGGAAGCCGATGTACACTCCGTCCTCTGGTTTCGCGTGGGAACTGGTGGAAGATCCCACTGCGCTCGGCACGATGAAAAATCCGCTGTACTGGCTGTCGGGGAAATCCGTGAAAATGGGCTACCACTACACGGACGGCACGACAATCTATGTCGCGCTGGAAAACGGCGTGCCGAGCGGATTTGACGATGCAACATATTTTGCGGAGGTATAACATATGATCGAACGAATCCTAAACTGGGCAGTACCGCTTGTGGGCGGGTCCGTCGTCACCTACTGCGTCACATGGTGGCGGATGCAGCGGAAGAAAAATACCGCATTGGAAGAAGGTGTGCAATGCCTTCTGCGCGGAGAAATCCTGCGGAACTACAAGGAATACTCGCGCAAAGGCTACTGCCCGAACTACGCAAAGGAAGCCGAAAACCGCGCGTATAACGCCTATCATGCGCTCGGCGGAAACGACATTGCCACGGACAAGCATGATTACATCATGGCACTGCCTGATGAATTGGAAAAAAAGGAGTAGGAGGTGCAAACATGCTACTGCCATATAAAGGCGAAGTGCGCGTCTCGTCTCCGTTTGGGTGGCGTACGCTGAACGGAAAGCGCGTGTATCACAAAGGCATCGACCTTGTTGGCACAGACAAAACTGTGCGCGCCGTGGTCGGTGGCGTGGTGGGGCAGTCGATCATCATCACCGATCCCGCAAACCGCACATCGGAGTGGGGGAATTATGTACGCGTGGACGGCGAGGATGGGCGGCTGTACTACTACTGCCATCTGTCCCAACGCCTTGTGTCGCGCGGGGATAAGGTTTCGGTCGGTGACGCGCTCGGCGTTGAGGGATCGACAGGCAAATCCA
>ERZ1034753.220-NODE-220-length-21364-cov-40.631095_pt1 | contig 21364 bp, 15 predicted proteins | sample MGYA00520702_ERZ1034753 | MGnify/ENA primary metagenome ERZ1034753 (study PRJEB33766, sample SAMN09781700) | gut metagenome | biome: gut microbiome | host: Homo sapiens | place: Madagascar | study: EMG produced TPA metagenomics assembly of the PRJNA485056 data...
CCTTCGAGATGATGGTACTCTTGGTATTCTTACCCATGTGAATCATCTTGGTACCCGTATCAGCCTCCTGATAGTTGTTGGTAACAGCTACGCTGTAGAACTCAGCCACAGAGTTGTCGCCACGCAAGATGCAGGAAGGATACTTCCATGTGATAGCAGAACCCGTCTCTACCTGAGTCCAGCTCAACTTAGAGTTGACACCGCGCAAGTCACCTCGCTTGGTTACCAGGTTCAGCACTCCACCCTTACCATGTTCATCACCAGGATACCAGTTCTGAACGGTAGAGTACTTCACCTCAGCATTATCCTTGACGATAATCTCTACGATAGCCGCATGGAGCTGGTTCTCATCACGCATTGGCGCTGTACATCCCTCCAGGTAAGAAACGTAGGCATCATCATCGGCGATGATCAATGTACGCTCAAACTGACCGGTGTTACGGGCATTGATGCGGAAGTAACTGCTCAACTCCATCGGACAGCGGACGCCCTTAGGAATATAAACGAATGAGCCATCACTGAATACGCAACTGTTCAAGGCTGCATAAAAGTTATCACGATAAGGAACCACGGTTCCCAGATACTCTCTTACCAAATCAGGATGCTCCTTCACAGCCTCACCGATACTGCAGAAGATGACGCCCTTCTCACGGAGTTTCTCCTTGAAAGTAGTCTTTACCGACACAGAGTCCATGATGGCATCTACGGCGGTACCGCTCAAAGCCAGACGCTCCTCCAGAGGAATACCGAGCTTATCGAATGTCTTCTCCAGCTCAGGATCAATCTCCTTGTTCTTCGGCTTCTTTGCCAAAGGATCGGCATAGTATGAAATCTCCTGGTAGTCAATAGGTGGCACGTGAACGTGTCCCCACTTTGGCTCCTTGAGCGTCTTCCAGTAATTGTAGGCTTTCAGACGAAATTCGAGCATCCAGTCTGGCTCTCCCTTCTTCTGCGAGATCAGGCGCACAACATCCTCGTTGAGACCCTTTTCTATGATTTCAGTATGTACATCGGTGGTAAAACCATACTCGTATTTCTGGTCTATCACATCCTTGACAACCTGATTCTGTTCTTTCTCTATTTCTGCCATTGTTATTTAGAATAACCTTTCGTTATTTTAACCCTAAATAGGGATAAGCCACTAAGGACTCATCCCTACCTTTTATATATATGATAGAGCGAAAAGACAAATGAATTCTTCACTTTTCGTTCATCATTATTCACTTTATTAAAGCTTCTGTTCTACCTCAATTTCTGTGAAGGTTTCGATAACGTCGCCTTCCTGAATATCGTTGTAGTTGACGAGGCTCAAACCGCACTCCATACCGGTAACAACCTCCTTGACATCGTCCTTGTAACGCTTCAAGGCACCAATATCGGCTGTACGGATGACAATACCGTCACGGATGACGCGAGCCTTATCCTTAGCGTGTACCTTACCCTCTGTAACGAGACCACCGGCAATAGTACCCACCTTAGAAATCTTGAAGGTCTGCTTCACCTCAACCTGACCGGTAACGATTTCCTTCTTCACCTTGTCGAGCATACCTACCATCGCGCTCTTGATATCGTCGATAGCATCGTAGATGATAGAGTATGTGTTGATTTCAACACCCTCACGGTCGGCAGCCTTGCGAGCATCGGCAGATGGACGAACCTGGAAACCAACGATGACTGCATCTGAAGCAGATGCCAGCATCACGTCGTTCTCTGAAATCTGACCTACAGCCTTGTTGACTACGTTCACCTGAACCTTCTCGGTAGAAAGCTTGATGAATGAGTCGCTCAACGCCTCAACAGAACCATCGGTATCACCCTTCACAATGACGTTCAACTCGTGGAACTCGCCACGTGCAATACGGTGAGAAATATCACCCAGTGTCAAGCGCTTCTGAGTACGCAAGCCCTGCTCACGCTGCAACTGTTCACGCTTATTGGCGATTTCGCGAGCCTCCTGTTCTGTCTCGATTACGTGGAACTGGTCACCTGCTGTAGGCGCACCGTTCAAACCAAGGATGATAGCTGGCTCAGCTGGAGCAGCCGACTTGATATTGGCATTACGCTCATTGAACATCGCCTTGACACGACCCCAAGAAGTACCGGCGAGCACGATGTCGCCTACCTTCAAGGTACCATTGGCAACCAATACGGTAGAAACATATCCACGTCCCTTGTCGAGAGAAGACTCAATGATGGTACCTGTTGCACGACGGTTAGGATTAGCCTTCAAATCAAGCATATCAGCCTCGAGGAGCACCTTGTCGAGCAAATCGTGAACACCGATACCCTTCTTGGCACTGATTTCCTGGCACTGATACTTACCACCCCACTCCTCAACGAGCAGGTTCATGTTAGCCAAGTCCTCACGGATACGGTCTGGGTTAGCACCTGGCTTATCAATCTTGTTGATGGCGAATACCATTGGCACACCGGCAGCCTGGGCATGGGCGATAGCCTCCTTGGTAGTAGGCATCACAGAGTCATCGGCTGCGATGATGATGATGGCGATATCGGTGGCCTGAGCACCACGGGCACGCATGGCGGTAAACGCTTCGTGACCAGGAGTATCCAGGAAGGTTACCTTGCGACCACTGTTCAAAGTAACACTGTAAGCACCGATGTGCTGAGTAATACCACCCGCCTCACCGGCAATCACATTGGTATTGCGGATATAATCGAGCAAAGAGGTCTTACCGTGGTCAACGTGACCCATCACGGTTACGATTGGAGCACGTGGAACCAAGTCGTTCTCATCATCCTCTTCCTCGCTCACGGCCTCCTGAACCTCGGCACTCACGTATTCGGTCTTGAAACCGAACTCCTCAGCCACCATGTTGATGGTTTCAGCATCCAGACGCTGGTTGATAGAAACCATGATACCTACACCCATCAGGGTAGAGATAACCTGAGTAACGCTGATGTCCATCATCGTAGCCAACTCGCTAACGGTAACGAACTCAGTGAGCTTCAGGGTCTTGCTTTCCTTCTGCTCCTGGCGAGCCTGGTCCTGCAGCTTCTCCTGCACAGCCTCACGCTTCTCCTTACGATACTTAGCACCCTTCTTGTTCTGGCTCTTGCTAGTCAAACGGGCAAGAGTCTCCTTAACCTGGCGTGCTACAGCCTCGTCATCCACCTCTATCTGGCGCTGGTTGCTGCGGCTGTTATTTCCCTTGTTATTGTTATTATTATTATTTCTGTTCTTGTTTCTATTCTTCTTGTTGCCACCATTATTGCCTTTATTCTGGCCATTACCGCCGTCGCCATTATTATTCTTTGCTTCGGCATTGATGTCAACACGCTCTTTGTTAATACGAACACGCTTTTTACGCTCGCTGTGCTGCTGAGCCAACTTTTCCTCACGTTCCTTACGGCGCTCCTCCTTGGACTTCTTCTTAGGACGAGTGCTCTGATTCAAAGAAGAAAGATCAATCTTACCTAACACCTTAGGTTCGTTAGAAGACATTTTCTTTTCACTTTTCAAAGTAAAGACACTAGAGCCCCCTAAAGCCGCAGCAGTCTGATCCTGCTGAGCCTTGTTATCTACCTTAGAAGGCTGGTTGTCCCCCTTGTGCTGTGCAGCATTCTGCTGATTGTGGCTATTCTGCTGTCCCTTAGATTCATGCGATTTCGCCTGTTGTGTTTTTTGCTGATTCTCCTGTTTCATATTTTGTTTATGTTGAGAGACATGCTGTTGTCTCTTCTCATCCTTATTTTCAGCCTTTACTATCTCTTTATTAGGCGCAGGACTGACGGCAGCAGTCTCTTGCTTATGCGCCTCTGGCTTATCAGCAACAGACTGTACTGCAGATTTCTTACCGAGACTATCCAAGTCGATCTTGCCCAGCGGCTTATACTGCTGTCTGCCCGACTCCAATACATTCTCGGAACGATTGTCCTTCTGCTCTGGCGCACGTTTCTTATCCTTTATTTTTTTTGTAAAGAGTTTCTCTGCCTGATCACGAACTTCCTTATCTTTGCTAAAGGCATCATTCAATGCCTGATACTGCTCATCGCTGATTTTGAAGCTCGGTTCAGCCTTCACCTCTCCCAGTTCTTTTCTATTTTCAAGGAAATCAACTGCCGTTTGAAGACCTATATTTAATTCACGTAGTGCTTTATTTAATCTGATGCTCATATATATTTATTTATCTCCTATTTAATTTAATTAGATTCCCAGCAAGCACTAGCAAGCTAGGGAATTATTGTTCGAATTCAGTACGCAACACCTTGAGGACGTTGTCAACAGTCTCTTCCTCCAAGTCTGCCTTCTCAATCAACAAGTTGCGTGGAGCATTGAGTACTTGCTTAGCTGTATCGAGACCAATGCCCTTGATAGCATCAATCACCCACTGATCAATCTCATCAGAGAATTCATCCAAGTAGATATCCTCGTCAGCTTCATTCTCATCGACTTCGCGGAAAACATCAATAGTATACTCTGTCAGCATAGAAGCCAACTTGATGTTCATACCGCCACGACCAATAGCCTTGCTCACCTGATCAGGCTTCAAGAATACCTCAGCCTTCTTGTTCTCATCATCGATGTTTACTGAAGTAATGGCTGCTGGAGCCAAAGCACGCTGAATGAACAGCTTGGCATTGTCTGTATAATTAACAACATCAAGATTCTCGTTGTTCAATTCACGTACGATACCGTGAACACGGCTACCCTTCACACCAACACAAGCTCCAACCGGGTCGATACGCTCATCAAAGCTTTCAACAGCAATCTTAGCGCGTTCTCCTGGAAGGCGAGCAATACGACGGATAGCGATCAGGCCCTCAGCAATCTCAGGAACTTCAGCCTCCAACAAACGCTGCAAGAAAGCAGGAGCTGTACGGCTCAAGATAATCTTAGGATTATTATTATCATTATCAACGCGGTCGATGACAGCACGAACGGTTTCACCCTTACGATAAAGATCGCCAGGAATCTGCTCTGTCTTAGGCAAGATAAGTTCATTATTCTCATCGTCTACGATAAGTACCTCACGCTTCCAAACCTGGTAAACCTCACCAGAAATGATCTGTCCTACACGATCCTTGTACTTATTGAAAAGAGAATCGTGTTCCAACTCAAGAATCTTAGAAGCCAAAGTCTGGCGAAGAGTCAAGATAGCACGGCGACCAAACTTATTGAAATCAACCTTCTCACTTACATCCTCACCTACCTCGTAGTCAGGTTCAATCTTGCGCGCCTCAGTAAGTGTAATTTCCTTATTTTCGTCCTCTACTTCACCGTCAGCAACAACAACACGATTGCGATAAATCTCGAAATCACCCTTGTCAGGGTTAACGATAACATCGAAATTCTCATCACTACCGAAAATCTTAGCAAGAACGTTGCGGAAACTTTCCTCCAACACACTTACCAATGTAGTACGGTCGATATTCTTGGTTTCTTTAAACTCGCGGAATGTATCAATCATACTCGCTGTAATTTCCTGATCTTTTTTAGCCATAGCTTATTTAAAACTGATTAAATATTTTGTATACTTTACTTTATCCATCTGATAAACGTGGTCAACCTCCTGCTTAACAGGACGTTTTTTTCCTTCAACCTTTACCTTTTCCTCTACGCCTACTGTGAAATCATTTCCGTCCACAGCTTTCAAGATGCCCTTTACTTTGACGCCATCTGCATCAAGCACCTCTACCTCCTTACCAACGAAGTTGATATATTGCTGTGGAACCTTGAATGGTTGACCAAGACCTGCAGAACCAACTTCCAGTTCATAATCTTCCTCATCACGACTCAAGCGTTCCTCAATATATCTACTGAGGGCAACACAATCCTCAATCCACACACCATCAGCATGGTCTATCTCTACCACGATGCGATTGTCCGGACTGATTTCAACGCTAACCAAGAAATATTCCTTATCTTGGAGCCATTCTTCAACTAATTTTTTAACGACGTTTTTATCAATCATAAATACCTTATTAAAATAAAATGAGGAACTCATTCGAGCCCCTCATTCCACTGAACGTTTGCAAAATTACGAATATTTTCGAAATTCTCCAAAGTTTTTTCTGTTTTTTATTCATAACCTGCGCATTTTTAATTGATTGTGCAGGTTTTTATACTTATTTTTTCACCGGATGCAGTATTTTTTCATATTCTTCTGGTGATTGAAGCAACTTAATTGCAGCCTTCACCTGCTTATCGTAACGTAAAGAATTCTGGATGGCACCAGCCTGGAAATAGTAAGCAGCTACTATCTCATTTTCCAAAAGCTGCTTGATATATGTCTTGTTATAATCCAAGTCTTTCGCCACATTGTGACTCAGCTTTTTCTTCAAGGCCTCAAACTCAGGTTTGGCATCATCGTAATAGCCCTCGAACTTAGCCAGTTTCTCCAAATCCTTCAGATACTTTTCCGTCTCACGGTCGTACTTAAAATCTGCCTTCAGTACACGAGCCTTAAACTCATCATAATCAGCATCGGTAAGAGCAAAGTCTTTAGCTGGTGCAATGGTAGGATGCTTGGCAATATAATCTACCTCATAATTGAGCATCACCTCGTTGCTGTCACGGGCACCAGCCAGATAAAATGCAATATTAGGCAACGAATCCGGCTTCACTTCCACATCAGGCTTAACGCCACCACCGTCACGCACCTTTCTGCCTCCGGCGGTATAGAAAACCTTGGTAAGAGAATCAGGAACGTGCTCCACATAACCACCCTTAGCATGCTTGTAATTGAGTGCCTGCACACATCTGCCACTAGGAATGTAATACTTAGCAGTGGTCAACTTCATCTGACCGTTATATGGCAAATCCATTGTTGACTGTACTAATCCCTTTCCATACGTGCGCGTACCTAATATAACTGCACGATCATAGTCCTGCAAGCTACCACTCATGATTTCACTGGAACTCGCCGTACTGTTGCTTACCAACACAACCATTGGCATCAGAGTGTCGACAGGTTCAACCTTGGTCTTATATACATTATTGGAACGCTGCAACTTACCCTTCATTTCCAGCACGGTCTTTCCCTTCGGCAAGAACATATTGATAATATTCACAGCCTCACTTACAGAACCACCTCCATTGGTACGAAGGTCAAATATAAGGCTTTTGGCACCCTGCTTCTTCAAATCGATGAAGGCACGGCGTACATCCTTGGCACAATTATCAGTAAAGGAATTGAAGTTGATATAACCGATACTACCCTCCAACATACCGTAATAAGGAAGGAACGGCATCTGGATGGTACGGCGAGTAACCTTTACCTTGAGAATCTTGCCTGTACTTGGTCGCTTTACTTTCAATATGAAAGACGTACCAGGATCACCGCGAAGATGGTCGCTCACATAACTCACATCCTTATCGGTCATACTCTCATCATCGATACTCAAGATAATGTCCCCCTTCTTCAATCCCGCCTCAGCAGCTGGCATATTCTCATAAGGTTCACTGATACAGACACGCTGTAACTGAAAGTTATAGCGTATCACAGCGCCCACACCAGCATATTTGCCGGTGAGCATATTTTTCAACTCGTTGACTTTCGATTCCGGATAGTATGTGGTATAAGGATCAAGACTTCCCAACATAGCCTTGATGCCATTGCCCACCACTTCTTCTGCATCGAGCGTATCCACGTACATCAGGTCAAGATTCTTATAAATGGCATTGAATATATCCATGTTCTTAGCCGCTTTAAAATCGTGATCCTTATCTATTTGTGCATAAGTTGGCGCTGCAAGGAGCACCATAAGCAACGAAATCAATAGTTTTTTCATCATTATTTTATTGTATTATGTATTCGCCCACAAAATTACTCATTTCTTCTTGAAAACCGCCATTTTTGATGCAAAAAGTAGTGAAATCTGCCGAAAAATGCACTTTTTTGTGGAAAAAGCAAAAAAAGTTAGAGAAAAATTTGGCTGAATGAAGAAAAGTTAGTACTTTTGCACACGCAAATAAGAAACGTCATGTTCTTGATTGCAAAAAACGCTTCAATAGCTCAGTTGGTTAGAGCACCTGACTGTTAATCAGGGGGTCGTTGGTTCAAGCCCATCTTGAAGCGCAAAAAGAGTCACAAGTATATCTTGTGACTTTTTTTTGTATCTATACTCCAATATACTTTTCCATCCAACTACAATAGCCCACCCTACACACATCAAGACATAAAGAAAGGTGCATCTTCTCCTTTCGGAAAAGATGCACCCAAACATATTTCACCTATAATGTATTACTCTACATCATTGTTATGATCCAAAGAATCATTGAAATCCTTTGGAGCCTGCTCTTCGTTATGATGTTCATAACGACGTGGCTGACGAGCTGGTCGCTCAGCACGACCCTCACCATTGTGACGATCATCACGACGACCACCGCGACGCTCACCACGCTCTGGACGTGGACGACGCTCACGCTCTACGTAACCCTCTGGCTTCTCCATCAACACACGATGAGAGAGCTTGTACTTGCCAGTCTTAGGATCAATCTCCATCAACTTCACCTTGATCTTGTCGCCTTCCTTGATGCCAGCCTCTTCAACTGTCTCAAGACGCTTCCAGTCAATCTCAGAGATGTGGAGCAAACCATCCTTACCAGGGAGAATCTCTACGAAGCAACCGTAAGGCATGATAGAACGAACAGTACCCTCGTAAACCTCACCAACCTCAGGAACAGCTACGATAGCCTTGATCTTAGCCAAAGCTGCATCGATAGAATCCTTGTTAGGAGCAGATACCTGTACGTGACCCTTACCATCAGTCTCCTCGATAGTGATAGTAGCACCAGTATCCTCCTGCATCTGCTGGATAATCTTACCACCAGGGCCGATAACAGCACCGATGAACTCCTTAGGAATATCGAATGCTACGATACGTGGAACCTGTGGCTTCATCTCAGCACGTGGCTCAGAGATAGTCTCCATCATGCAGTTGAGGATGTGCTCACGACCAGCCTTAGCCTGCATCAAAGCCTCCTCAAGAATCTCGAAGCTCAAACCGTCGCACTTGATATCCATCTGTGTAGCGGTCAAACCATCGCGGGTACCAGTGGTCTTGAAGTCCATATCACCCAAGTGGTCCTCATCACCGAGGATATCACTGAGGATAGCGTACTTGTCCTCACCTGGGTTCTTGATAAGACCCATAGCGATACCAGAAACTGGCTTCTTCATAGGAACACCTGCATCCATCAGGGCGAGAGTACCGGCACAAACAGTAGCCATAGAAGAAGAACCGTTAGACTCCAAGATCTGGCTTACCAAACGTACTGTGTAAGGGAAGTCTGCAGGAATCTGACCCTTCAAACCACGCCATGCCAAGTGACCGTGACCAATCTCACGACGGCCTACGCCGCGCTGAGCCTTAGCCTCACCTGTAGAGAATGGAGGGAAGTTATAGTGAAGGAGGAAGCGCTGGTAGCTCTTCTCGAGCACACCGTCGATAAGCTTCTCATCCATCTTTGTACCAAGAGTACATGTAGAGAGAGACATAGTCTCACCACGCTGGAAGATAGCGCTTCCGTGAGGCATTGGGAGTGGAGATACCTCGCACCAGATAGGGCGGATATCTGTAGTAGCACGACCATCAAGACGCAAGCCCTCATCGAGGATGCAACGACGCATAGCATCGCGCATTACGTCATCATAGTAGCGGGTAGCCTCAGCGTGCTTCTCCTCCAAGTCTTCCTCAGAAAGATCGGTATGAGCAGCGTCATACTTCTCAAGGAAGTCAGCCAAAACCTTGTCGAAAGCATCCTGACGTGCATGCTTCTCCAAAGCCTGGTGGTTGATATCATAAGCTGGCTTGTAAAGCTCAGACTTAATCTGCTCACGGAGTTCCTCATCGTTGATCTCGTGGTCATACTCACGCTTCACGTCAGTACCCTTCTCCTTAGCCAACTCATACTGGAGCTCGCACATAGGCTTGATAGCCTCGGCAGCCACCTTGAGGGCACCAATGAGATCCTGCTCAGAAACTTCCTTCATCTCACCTTCTACCATCATGATATTGTCCTTGGTAGCACCAACCATGATATCCATGTCAGCCTCTTCCATCTGCTGGAATGTAGGGTTAACAACATACTCACCATTGATACGAGCTACACGAACCTCAGAGATGTAGTGCTCGAAAGGAATATCTGAACAAGCCATGGCAGCTGAAGCAGCGAAACCTGCGAGGGCATCTGGCTGGTCAACACCATCGGCTGAGAGCAACATTACCTGTACGTAAACTTCTGCATGGTAGTTAGAAGGGAAAAGTGGACGCAAAGCACGGTCCACAAGGCGAGAGGTAAGGATTTCCTCATCGCTGGCTTTGCCTTCGCGCTTGGTGAAACCACCAGGGAAACGACCTGCAGCACTGTACTGCTCACGATAATCTACTTGCAAAGGCATAAAATCTGTACCCGGAACTGCATCCTTTGCTGCACAAACAGTTGCGAGAAGCACTGTGTTACCCATGCGGAGAACCGCAGCACCATCAGCCTGTTTTGCAACTTTTCCGGTCTCAATTGTGATGGTTCTTCCATCAGGCAACTGAACACTTTTTGTAATTACGTTCATCTAAATTTAAAACTTATTGTTTTGTCTAACATCTAAAATATCTAAAACGCTGCAAAGATACCTCTTTAATAATTAATAAACGAATAAATGAGCAACTATTTTCATCTTTTTTAAATATTTTATCTATCTAAGATGCATTATTACCAATTTTATTACTACCTTTGCAGTCGATAATTTTGCAAAATCATAAATTCATGAAGATAACTAAACTCTATTCAGCAGCAGTGATTATGGTAGCTGCCCTGGCTTTAACTTCTTGTAATAACAAGAAATTTCATATCAACGGTAACATTACCGAGGCTAAGGACTCTATGCTCTATCTGGAGAATATCAGTCTTAACGGTCCTGTGAAAATAGACTCCGTAAAACTGGGCGAAGATGGCGCTTTCGACTTCCAGGAAAACGCCATGGATTCTATCACTCCGGATTTTTATCGACTCCGCATCGCCAACCAAACCATCAACCTCAGCATCGACTCTACCGAGACGGTTACAGTAAAGGCTGCTTATCCACAGATGAGCTACAAGTATGAAGTAGAAGGTTCAGAGAACTGCAATACAATCAAGGAATTGTCACTCAAGCAGATGCTGTTACAAAGCAACATCAATGGCATCGTAAAGAATCCGAATATCGGTGTTGACTCAGTAGATGTCATCGTAACCCGCATGCTGAACGAATACAAACAAGATGTCAAGACGAACTATATCTTCAAGGCTCCCATGCAGGCTTCATCTTACTATGCTCTCTTCCAGACTATACAGCTCGGCAATACGAATTCTCTCATATTCAATCCGCGCAACAACAAGGAAGACGTGAAGGTGTTCGCCGCCGTTGCTACCAGCTGGGACACTTACTACCCAGGTGCAGAGCGTGGCAAGAACCTGCACAATATAGCCATCGAAGGAATGAAGGATATCCGCATCATCGAAAATCAGATGGCTCAGCAGAAGATTGATGCCAGCAAGGTTCAGGTAAACGGCTGTATTGAACTTGCCTTACAGGACAACAAGGGACAGGTACGCCGCCTCTCAGACCTCAAGGGTAAGGTTGTTTTGCTTGACTTCCATGCCTTCGCAAGCAGCGAAAGTACCAAGCGCATCATGATGCTCCGCGAGCTCTACAACAAATATCATGCAGCAGGACTGGAAATCTATCAGGTATCAGTAGACCCAGATGAACACTTCTGGAAAACGTCTACAGCAGCCCTTCCATGGATTAGTGTACGCGACGAGAATGGTATTCAGGGGAAAAGCTTGACTTTATATAATGTACAAAGCATCCCTACCTTCTTCCTCATTGACAGAAACAACACCTTGCAGGCTCGCGACGCCCAGATCAAGGACTTAGACGCAGCCATCAAGAATCTTCTATAATATAAGTAGTTAAAAGTTTAAGGTTAGGAATCGGAAGATTTTCTGATTTCTAACCTTAAGCTTCAAGCTATTGATTTCGCTCTATAAGACAACTGATATAAACAACAATAAACTTTAAACACTAAAAAATGAATAAGAAATTTTTAGCATTAGCAGCTTTGGCTCTTATCACGACAGGAGCACAGGCAAAAGTAAAGTTACCACATATCTTAGGTGACAACATGATTATCCAGCAAGATTCAGAAGCCAACCTTTGGGGCTGGGATAAGCCAGGCACAACGGTAAAGGTAAACACTTCGTGGTCTTCCAGAGTTTATTCTACAAAAACGGGGAAAGACGGCAAATGGGCAGTCAAAGTCTTGACACCCAAGGCCAGCTACACCCCACTCTCCATTACATTTGATGATGGAGAAAAGACTACCATCAACAATGTTCTTGCAGGCGAAGTTTGGGTTTGTGCAGGTCAGAGCAACATGGAGATGCCCGTAAAGGGATTCGGCAACTGTCCTGTTGAAGGATACAACAAGGTGGTACTTGAAGCCAATCAGTACAAGGGCGTTCACTACGTAAAGATTCCTAGCGTGATGAGCAGCAAGCCTCTTGATGACGCCAACTGCGAATGGAAGGCCATCAATCCAGAGACGGTAGGCGATGCTTCTGCCACCGGCTATTTCTTTGCGCAGGTGGTAAACAAGGCGCTAAATGTGCCTGTGGGACTGGTGATGGCGAACAAGGGCGGAAGCCGAGTTGAGAGCTGGCTCGACCGTGACTATCTGAAGAAGAACACGAAGGAAGATCTCGATTCCATCAAGATGACGAAGAATCCTAAGTTCAAGTGGGACTTCCTCTACCCTCTTCTCTGGGGCAACGGAACCTTCCATCCAATCCTCAACTACAGTGTAAAGGGTATTCTCTTCTACCAAGGCTGTTCTAACGTTGGCGACCCTGCTGGACAATACACCCAGCGCCTTGCCGACCTCGTAGCTCAATGGCGTCGTGATTTCAAACAAGGAGAGTTACCATTCTACTTCGTTCAGATTGCTCCTTATCATAATGGAGACATCAATGGAGACTGGGGACCAAGACTTCGCGAGCAGCAGTTTAATGCAACAAAGGTTATCCCTAACAGTGGCATCGTCTGCACCGAGGATTTGGTGTACCCATACGAAGTGGAACAGATTCACCCTTGTCAGAAACAGCCTGTAGGCGAACGTCTTGCCCTCCAGGCACTCAGTAAGACCTACGGAGTGAAAGGACTCTTCAGCGAAAGCATGACCTTCAAGGAGATGAAGATTGTAGGGGACACCGTGAAAGTTCACTTCGACAACACCTACGGAGCCTACAATCGCTTTGCAGATATTCAGGGCTTTGAAGTAGCAGGCAAGGACAAGGTATTCCATAAGGCTACAGCCAAGCATTTCTGGCAACCAGGCAATGACCCTTGGAACGAGTGCATCATCGTAACCAGCCCAGAGGTAAAGAAGCCTATAGCTTTGCGCTATTGCTTTCGCAACTTCCAGCTTGGCAACATGGCCAACGCAGGTGGGCTTCCACTCTTCCCTTTCCGTACAGACAATTGGTAATTAATAACATAGCGGTCGATCTTTGTGTAATTCAAAGACCGACCGTTCTTTAATATAACATTATGGATCACGTATTAGATAAATTCAAGTTTTGCCCCGTTTGCGGTTCTCCGAACTTCGAAATCAACAACATCAAGAGCAAGAAATGCAAAGACTGTGGATTCTCCTACTATCTTAACCCTAGCAGCGCCACTGTAGCCTTCATCCTCAACGAGAAAGACGAACTTCTGGTAGTTCGCAGAAAAAACGAACCTGCCAAAGGAACCCTGGACCTGCCTGGTGGTTTTGTCGATATGGACGAAACCGGTGAAGAAGGCGTGGCTAGAGAAGTAAAAGAAGAAACAGGACTTGACGCTAAAGAAGTAAACTATCAGTTCAGCATCCCTAACCTTTACCTCTACTCCGGCTTCCTTGTCCATACACTGGATATGTTCTATATAGTCAAGGTAAAAGACCTTTCTCACGTTGAAGCAATGGACGATGCAGAAGAATCCTATTGGATACCGCTCAAAGCCATTCATCCCGAAGAGTTCGGATTAGGTTCCGTAAGACAAGGCGTCATCAAATTTCTTGCCAAACACAAGACGAAAGAATAAAAATAAGCCCCGAAACATTTAAAAAACTAAAAAAATCGCTATATAATAAGGTATAAGCAAAAAGTTTATTTACTTTTGCAGACCAAAAGAAATTGTGTAGAAGCGTATGCAAGAAAATTTAGTAATCGTCGAGAGCCCTGCAAAGGCCAAGAAAATCGAAGAGTTTTTAGGTAAAGACTTTAAAGTAATGTCTTCTTACGGTCATATCCGTGACCTGAAGAAGAAGGAACTCAGTATAGACGAGAAGTCCATGGAACCTTGTTATGAGATTCCTGAGGAAAAGAAAAAGCTCGTCACAGAATTAAAAGCTACAGCGAAGCAAGCCAAGAAGATTTGGTTAGCATCCGATGAGGACCGCGAGGGAGAAGCCATCAGCTGGCACCTTTGCGAAGTACTCGGACTGGATGAAGAGAAGACAAGCCGTATCGTCTTCCATGAAATTACCAAACCAGCCATCTTGGACGCTATTGAGCACCCACGCCATCTGGACATGAACCTGGTAAATGCCCAGCAGGCACGTCGTGTACTCGACCGTCTGGTAGGTTTCAAGCTTTCACCTGTATTGTGGAGAAAGGTGAAGCCTGCACTCTCTGCCGGTCGTGTACAAAGCGTTGCCGTACGTCTGATAGTAGAACGTGAGCGAGAGATTCAGAAGTTCAAGAGCGAACCATACTACCGTGTCAACGCCATCTTCGCTCTCATCAATGAGAATGGTGGTGCTACAGAGGTAAAGGCAGAACTTGACCAACGTTTCAAAACCCACGAAGAAGTAGAAGCCTTCCTGGAGAAGTGCAAGAATGCCAACTTCTCTGTAGAAACTGTGAGCAAGAAACCATTGAAGCGCACACCAGCTCCACCTTTTACCACTTCTACCCTGCAGCAGGAAGCTGCCCGCAAGCTCGGCTTCACCGTAAGCCAGACCATGATGGTGGCACAGCGCCTATACGAGAGTGGACGAATCACTTACATGCGTACCGATAGCGTAAACCTCTCTACCCTCTGCACTAATGCTAGCAAGGATGAGATTATCAAGGTTTATGGCAACGACTACAGCAAGCCACGCACCTATCATACCAGCTCTAAGGGAGCACAGGAGGCTCACGAGGCTATCCGCCCAACATACATGAGCGAGACAAGCATCGATGGAACCAGTCAGGAAAAGCGTCTCTATGAACTGATCTGGAAGCGTACACTCGCTTCACAGATGGCAGATGCGTTGATTGAGAAGACAACCATTACCATCAATATCGACAATGCAAACGAAAAGTTCATTGCCAATGGTGAAGTTGTTTCTTTCGATGGTTTCCTCAAGGTTTATCGTGAATCTACTGATGAGGATGAAAATGCAGAAGATGCAACTCACCTCCTGCCTGCCATGAAGGAAGGCGATGCTTTACAGCGACGTGAGATTATTGCTACAGAGAAATTCTCTCTGGCCCCTGCAAGATATACAGAAGCCAGCCTCGTCAAGAAACTGGAAGACTTAGGTATCGGCCGTCCATCTACCTATGCACCAACCATCAGCACCATCCAGCAGCGTGAATACGTGGTGAAGGGAGACAAGCAGGGCGTGGAACGTTCATTTACTGTAGATTCCCTGAAGGGTATCAAGGTTACCCAGAAAACCAAGAAGGAAATGGCTGGTTCGGAGAAGGGCAAGCTCCTCCCTACAGATATCGGCATCGTGGTAAATGACTTCCTGATTGCCAACTTCCCTAGCATCATGGACTATAACTTTACAGCAAACGTAGAGCAGAAGTTTGATGATATTGCTGCAGGAAAGACTGAATGGAACAAATGGATGAAAGACTTCGACAAGAGTTTTGAGCCAGAAGTGAAAGAAGTCATGAATGCACGCAGCGAGCACAAAGCCGGCGAACGCGAACTGGGCAAGGATCCTAAGACAGGACGTCCTGTATACGTAAAGATAGGCCGTTTCGGTCCTGTGGCACAAATTGGAAGTGCAGACGATAAAGACAAGCCTCTGTTTGCCCAATTGCCTTCCGACAAGAGTATCGAGACCATTACGCTGGACGAAGCGCTGGAGCTCTTTAAGTTACCAAGAGAAGTTGGTGAGTTTGAAGGTACTACCGTTACCATCGGTGCCGGCCGTTTCGGTCCATACGTGCTCCACAACCGCAAGTATGTAGCCATTCCTAAGGAAGATAATCCACTGACCATTACTTTGGAAAGAGCTATCGAACTCATTCAGGAAAAGCGCTCCAACGAGGAAAAGCGTCATATCAAGACCTTCGAGGAAGACGACAAGCTGGAACTCCTGAATGGCCGTTACGGTCCATACATTGCCTATGATGGAAAGAACTATCGCATTCCTAAGGCAAAGCAGGAAAACGTTGAAGCTCTCAGCTATGATGAATGCATGACCATCATCAAGGAAGCTCCTGAGCCAAAAACCAGAGGTCGTAAGAAATAAGAGAATCTGCCATCGCCCCCCAAAAAAGCGATGGCAAGAAATAAACTGAAGAAATGAAGTCAATCATCATTATTGGATATATGGGTGCCGGCAAGACTACAGTCGGGAAAGCCCTCGCTAAAGAACTTGGCGTAATGTTCTATGATCTCGACTGGTATATCGAGAGTAGAATGAGAAAAACCGTGAAGCAGATTTTCGATGAAATAGGCGAAGAAGGGTTCCGCAAAATTGAACGCAACATGCTCCACGAGGTAGCTGAGTTTGAAAACGTAGTAGTGAGCTGCGGTGGAGGAACACCATGTTTCTTTGACAACATGGACTACATGAATCAATTAGGTGAAACCATCTATCTGAAAGCATCACCAGAGACACTCCATACCCACTTGAAGATGGGCAAGGGAGTGAGACCTCTCCTGCTCAATAAAACACCCGAAGAGGTTGAAATCTTCATCCGTGAGCAACTGAAGCTACGTGAACCATTCTACAACAAGGCAAAACACATCATAGACATCAATGTGATGGACGACTTCGACAAAATCAACGGGATGGTTCAGCAGATACGGAAAATGCTGAACGTATAATCGTGGCTATAATAATAAGGTAATATCATAAATAAACAAACAGATTTCTAGCAAGACAAGAACAGAAATGAAGAAATGGACTATTGAAGACTCGAAGGAGCTCTACAACATCGGTGGCTGGGGCACTTCTTACTTTGGCATCAACGACAAGGGTGATGTCTATGTAACTCCATGCAAGGATAACACGCAGATTGATTTGCGCGACATCATGGACGAGTTGGCATTACGCGACATCAACGCTCCCGTACTGCTCCGTTTCCCAGACATCCTCGACAACCGCATCGAGAAGACAGCCAGCTGTTTTCAAAAGGCAAAGGAAGAGTATGGATACAAGGGAGAAAACTTTGTCATCTATCCTATCAAGGTGAACCAGATGCAACCAGTCGTTGAGGAGATTATTTCTCACGGCAAGAAATTCAATCTCGGTCTGGAAGCAGGTTCCAAGCCTGAACTCCACGCCGTTATCGCAGTACAGGCTCAGAGCGATTCGCTCATTATCTGCAACGGCTATAAGGACGAGAGCTACATAGAACTTGCCTTGCTGGCACAGAAGATGGGTAAGCGCATCTTCATCGTGGTAGAAAAGCTCAATGAGCTCGACATCATCGCCAAGGTGGCAAGCAAGCTCAACGTGAAGCCAAACATCGGTATCCGCATCAAGCTCGCTTCTTCCGGCTCAGGAAAATGGGCTGAGAGCGGTGGCGATGCATCGAAGTTCGGTTTGACAAGCGCCGAACTGCTCACCGCCCTCAACAAGATTGAGGAGATGGGATTCCACGACTGCCTGCGCCTCATCCACTTCCATATCGGAAGCCAGATTACCAAGATCCGCCGCATCCAGACGGCTCTCCGTGAGGCTGCACAGTTCTACATCAACCTCCACAAGATGGGCTACAATGTAGATTTCGTAGATTGCGGTGGCGGACTCGGTGTAGATTACGACGGCACCCGCTCTTCCAGCAGCGAGAGCTCTGTAAACTACTCTATCCAGGAGTATGTAAACGATTGTGTCTATACCTTCGTTGATGCAGCCAACAAGAACAATATCGAGCATCCTAACCTCATCACCGAGAGTGGGCGCTCGCTTTCTGCCCACCACTCCGTATTGGTGATTGATGTCCTGGAGACTGCTTCCCTGCCGGAAATGCCAGAGGAGTTTGAAGCAAAGGAGACTGACCATCAGCTGGTGAAGGACCTTTATGAAATATGGGACAACCTGAATCCACGCAACATGCTGGAGGACTGGCACGATGCTGAGCAGATTCGCGACGAGGCTTTGCAGCTCTTCTCTCACGGCATCGTAGACTTGAAGACCCGTGCCGAGATTGAGGCGATGTACTGGAGCGTGTGCCACGAGATCAACAGTCTTGCCAAGCACATGAAGCACGTACCTGAGGAGCTCAGAGGATTGGACAAGATTCTTGCCGACAAGTATTTCTGCAACTTCTCACTGTTCCAGAGCCTGCCAGACAGTTGGGCCATCGACCAGCTCTTCCCTATCATGCCTATCCAGCGTCTGAACGAGCGTCCTACCCGCAACGCTACCTTGCAGGACATCACCTGCGACAGCGACGGAAAGATAGCCAACTTCGTAACCGACGGTCATATCGGCAACGTTCTCCCACTTCATCCATTGAAGAAGAACGAGCCATACTATCTCGGTGTATTCCTTGTAGGTGCCTATCAGGAGATTCTGGGCGACATGCACAATCTTTTCGGCGACACCAATGCAGCCCACATCTCTGTAAAGAACGGCAAGTACTGCATCGACCAGATATTCGATGGCGAGACCGTGGAGGAGGTTTTGGATTACGTACAGTACAATCCTAAGAAGCTCGTCCGCCAGTTGGAGCAGTGGGTAACCAAGAGTGTGAAGGAAGGCAAGATTTCTCTCGATGAGGGCAAGGAATTCCTGGGCACCTATCGCAATGGTCTCTTCGGATACACATATCTTCAGTAAGAATTAACAGTTGATAGTTAATAGTTTACAGCAAGATTGCCCTATAAACTATTAACTATAAACTATAAACTAAACTTAAAGATGGAAAAAGTAACAGTAGTAAAGGTAGGCGGTGCCATCGTTGAAGACAGCGAGCAGCTGGCACGGCTCCTGAAGGATTTTGCAGCCATTCCTGGCAAGAAAGTACTGGTGCATGGCGGTGGACGCCGTGCCACCAAGGTAGCCGCAGCCCTCGGCATTGAGAGCAAGATGGTGAACGGCCGTCGCATCACCGATGCAGACATGCTGGAGGTAGTAACGATGGTTTATGGCGGTTTGGTAAACAAGAACCTAGTTGCCAAACTTCAGGCTAACGGCGTGAATGCCCTCGGTCTGACAGGTGCCGATATGGACGTAATCCACAGTCACAAGCGCCCGTTGAAGGATGGCATCGACTTCGGATTCGTAGGCGACGTGGAGCGTGCCAACGGCAAGATGCTCCAGACCCTGATTAACGAAGGCATTACCCCCGTGATGGCTCCATTGACCCACGACGGAAAGGGCAATATCCTCAATACCAATGCCGACACCATCGCAAGCGAGACAGCCAAGGCTCTGGCTCCTTACTACGACGTGACATTGATATACAGTTTTGAAAAGAAAGGCGTGCTCAGCAATCCTGAGGATGACGACAGCGTGATACCAGTGATTACCCATGCCGATTTTGAGAGATACAAAGCAGACGGTACCGTGGCAGGCGGCATGATTCCGAAACTGGAAAATGCTCTCGCAGCCATCGATGCAGGCGTGAAAGAGGTGATTATCACCCTCGCTACCGCCATCGACGGGAAGCACGGAACTGTTATTAAGTGAAAAGTTAAGAACGAAGAGTGAAGAATTCATCACTCTTCTTTTTTACTCTTTCACATGTGGTTCAAGTACGGGCTGAAGGCCCAAAAGCTCTTAGCCCAGGGTACACCCTGGGGTTAAGAATGTGGGCTGCTATCGCCCTGTAAAGGCAAAAGCTTTCCACGCTAAATTTGTTAGAGATTGTTAAATAATAACTTTTTTAGTACTGGCCTGTAACTTTCTTACAGGTAAGTCGTCATTAATTATAGAGGGATGAAAAAAATCAGTTTCCAAAACGATGTTTTGCCACTGAAGAATAAACTCTTCAGGCTGGCCCTTCGCATTACTCTCAACCGGGAGGAAGCGGAAGACGTTGTGCAGGATACGATGATTAAAGTTTGGAATGCCCGCGAAAGATGGCAGGAGCTTGACTCCATCGAGGCCTACAGCCTCACCATCGCCCGCAACCTCTCAATCGACCGCATCAAGAAGATGGATAATCAGAACGATTCGCTGGAAGAGCAGACCACGGAAAGGCTCGACGAGACATCATCCACTCCTTCCGAACGCATGATTCAGAAAGACAAGCTGGACATCGTAAGGAACATCATTAATGAACTGCCCGAGAAGCAGCGCAGCTGTCTGCAACTTCGAGACATCGAAGGAAAATCCTATAAGGAAATAGCAGACATCCTCAGCATCACCGAAGACCAGGTCAAGGTGAATATCTTCAGGGCTCGACAAACAGTTAAACAAAGATTTCAACAATTCGACAGTTATGGATTATAAGTACATCAACCAACTTTTGGACCGCTATTGGAAGGCCGAGACTTCTCTCGAAGAAGAGGAGATTCTCCGCGCATTCTTCAGCCAGGACGAGTTGCCTGCCGAGCTGAAGCCATATCAAGCGCTCTTCTCTTACGAGATGGGCGAGGCTAAGCAAGAGACACTGGGTGATGACTTCGACCAGAAGATGATGGCGATGATTGAGGATGAATACACCAAGGAGCCAAACAAGGCAAAGGTGGTTTCATTGACAGAGCGCCTGAAGCCGCTCTTCAAGGCTGCTGCCGTAGTAGCTATCGTCCTGACCTTGGGCAATGCTGCTCAGGTTCCTTTCCAGAACGATGTCGATAATCAGATTGAAAACGTAGGATATACAAAGAGCGGAAAGGGTGTTTCCGTAGCCATGGGCGATTCTGCTGCCGTTGATTCCATGCAGCGCACGGGCATCGACCAGGTGAGCACCACCAATGCAACTCCTACGATATTGAAGTAGTTATTTCTATGCTTTCTCTATATAAAAATCATGTTTAGTAAAACAATTATGAAACTGTGAAGTTTCAATTCTCTCAAATTTTTCATAACATACTAACGTATTAGGGCTGCCAGGATGTACTGGCAGCCCTTACTTATTTTATATTTTTGTACACAAGCGTATGATAAAGGATACACAAGTGGCTCAATTTATCGCCAC
>ERZ1034753.222-NODE-222-length-21321-cov-4.230086_pt1 | contig 21321 bp, 16 predicted proteins | sample MGYA00520702_ERZ1034753 | MGnify/ENA primary metagenome ERZ1034753 (study PRJEB33766, sample SAMN09781700) | gut metagenome | biome: gut microbiome | host: Homo sapiens | place: Madagascar | study: EMG produced TPA metagenomics assembly of the PRJNA485056 data set...
TAAAAAAATATATGAAATTTGTAAAAAATTTTATATATTTATTGACGAAAGGAATATTTAGTTGTACAATAAACTATAAATATGTGTATTATTGCGCCCATTTTATAAAAAACGGTGGGGGCAAGCATAGGTTTTACTAAAATTCAACTGAAAAAGTGTAGCGTATCGGAGGGTGCTTTATGGATATGAATATGGACATCAAGGATGTCATAGCCAAATTCAAATCAGGCAAGGGCGGTAAAAAGAATGCGAGGAAAAGGAATTCCTTTAATGCATTCTTTGAGAAAAATCCTAAAATGAAAATCATTTTGCCGCTTATATTTTTCATAATTGCGATTGTAGTTGCGGCGTTGATAATTATATCGGGCATCAAAACGGACGCAGGGCTTGACGAGAACGTTACAAATCCGGCACAATCGGTTGACGTTCTTCCGATGATTGAGAGAAGCGAGGGCGAAACCGTTGCGGAGGGTGTAGACCCGTTCTCCGAGGACGTTATCGCAAACGCAAAGATAAAGGGTATGGTATATAACTCCGACGGTTACAGAACGGTAATCGTGGAAACGAAGTTCCGCTCGTATGTACTTCAGGTCGGAGATTACGTGCCCGGCTCGGAGTGGCTCGTTGAATCCATAACAGACAGCTCGGTTACCTTCTCGCTTGGCGAAAAGAAGAGAACTGTCGAGATGAAATAATTTGAAAAAATAATATCTTTTATATATAAATAATAGAGTTTCTTAGGGGGAACACACAATGTACAACAGTTCAACAAAAAAATTGAAAGCTGTTTTGGTTGCGGTTTTGGCAATCGTATTGCTTGTAAATGCCGTGCTGCCTATGACGGTAATGGGTTCAAGCAAGAAGAATTCAGGCGATTACCAATAGTATGTAATCAAGTCGGGGGACACCCTGACAAGAATAGCGAAAACTCACGGCGTTACAGTCAGCGACATTATGACCGCTAACAATCTTTCTGATGCCGACAGGATTATTTCGGGAAAGGTAATTAAAATACCGCTTACCGAGGAGTCCTCTGCTTCCACATGGTCATCATCAAGACTTTCTCTTAATCTTGTTGACGCAAATGTTAAGGATGCACTTTCGGCAATTGCAAGAAATGCGGGCTATACTATCATTTTTGTCGGCGACGCAACAACAACGCTTACCGTTAATCTTGAACAGATGTCGGCGCTCAAGGCAATTGACTATGTTACAAGACTTGCAGGTCTTTCATATCTTAAAGACGGCAATACCTTGATGGTAGGCACTACCGCAGAGCTTAATGAGAAATTTATTGACAAGGTTGTAATGACCAAGTTCACCCTTAAATACATAACAGTCGGCGTTCTTCAGACGCAGGCAAGCGCACTTGGCTTGTCAAACGTTCAGTATGTTTCGACAGAGGCTGACGACAGCACAGTATTTGTCAGCGCAAGTCCTAAAGAGCTTGCTAAAATTCAAGAGCTTATAAAGCTTATTGACGTAAGCAGCAACATCAACGCAGGTGCGGCTCTTGTTGCGGCTAATTTCAAGGAAATCAATCTTGAACACATTACTGCCGAGGAATTCAGCTCGCTTCTTTCGAGCCTCGGACTTGATCCCGGAATTGTTGTAGCATCAAGACCTTACACCCTCTATACATTTGTTACGGGCAGCGCTCTTGCAGATATTAACACAATAAAGGCTGTTATCGATAAGCCGCTTACAGGTGCTAATCTCGGTGCTTCAAAGAGCGATCAGGTTGTAGAGCCGTCCACCACCCCCTCGGGCGGAACAGGTGAACCGTCAACAGGAACTCCGGGCACTTCAACAGGCTCTGAGGAAGCGAAAATACTTCGTGAAATCGAGCTCGTGTATATTGACAGGACTATGGCTGTCGGCATTATAGACAGCTTCCCCTATGAGGTTACGGTTTACGGACCCGAAAAGATGACCAAGAAGCTTTGGCTTATGGGAACTGAGTCTGAGGTCAACAAGGCAGAGGGCAAAATTAAGGAATTTGATACCGAAAGCTATGCTGACAGCATGAAGCTTGAAAACACATTCTTTGTATATGATCTTCAGAACTGCACGGCTCAGGAGATGCTTGACAGACTTGCAAACATAAAACTTGAAAATGTTACCTTCAAGACTAATGCGTATCCGACAATTTCAAAGGCACTTATCGTTTACTGCGATTTTGCAAAGCAGGAGCAGGTTAAGAGCTTGCTTGACGCAATGGATACGGCAAGTACCGAGGAGGTTCTGAACAGAGCAGTTGAGGTTACTGCAAACGAAGCGGTTGCGAGAAACAGAATTGCCGGATTGATGAGCGTTCATCCCGAAATTCCGACAATGGATCAATTTACATTTATAACAGCTGATTCCAAGACGGGAAGCGGTTCTGCATGTACCACTTACGTTAAGGCTACACCCGAAATGGCAGATTACATTAAGGGATTGCTTACAGAGCTGGATTCGGCAGCTTAATTGTTAAAATCGGGTGCAGGAATAATACTTTTTCTTGCACCCTATACGCATATTTTTAGTTAAATGTTCAAAATTTAGGAGTTGTATTCAGTGGTTTTTACAGGCAAAGAAAGCTCTTATCCGTTCGTGATAGAGGACCTTTTAAGACATACGGCGGAGGTTGGAGGCTCCGACTTGCACTTGGTAGCGGGAATTGAGCCGTGCGTCAGAATAAACGGAGATCTTAAGCGTCAGACCGATTTCCCGAAGCTTGCACCGGAGGATATTGAGAAAATGCTTCTCGATATAATGTCGCCGTTGCAGAAAACGAAGCTTGAAGAGGATTGGGAATTGGATCTTGCGGTAGCAGTACCCGGCATTGCTCGTTTCAGAGGAAACGTCATCATCCAAAGAGGTACGCTTGCGGCGGTATTCAGAGCTATTCCGTTTGAAGTTCCTGAACTTGAAAACCTCGGACTTCCCTCAGATATAAAAAGACTTTGCAATCTTCCGAGAGGACTTGTACTTGTTACAGGACCTACAGGCAGCGGTAAATCGACAACTCTTGCCGCTATGATTAAGTACATAAATGAAAGATATGAAACAAATATAGTTACGGTTGAGGATCCTATCGAGTTTTTGCATACTCATATTAAATCAACTGTACGTCAGAGAGAGATAGGAAACGATACTCACAGCTTTGCCAATGCGCTTAAAACTGTTTTGAGACATGACCCCGATACAATTATGATCGGCGAGATGCGTGACCCTGAGAGTATTTCGATTGCGGTTACTGCGGCTGAAACGGGACACCTTGTTCTCTCGACTCTCCATACGCAGACCGCTCCTATGACAATTTCCCGTATTATCGACTCCTTCCCCGAGGGACAAAAAGGACAGATAAGACAACAGCTTGCAAACTCATTGAAAGCTGTTATTTCGCAGCAGCTTATTCCCACCATTAACGGTAAGGGAAGATGCGTTGCGGTTGAGTATATGATCGATACACCCTCTGTTAAAAACCTTATCCGTGAGGAAAAGGAGCATCAGCTCTATGCGGCTATGCAGACAGGACAGATGCAGGGAATGCAAACTATGGACCAGGCTCTTTTAAGGCTTTATAAGGAGCAGAAGATTTCAAAGGAATCTGTAATTGAATTTTGCGTTGATGAAAAAGAGGTCAGACGACTTCTTATGACATCGGGTTACTAATATAAAAGGGGGCAAATGCTTTGGCATCCTTTACTTACGACGGTATGAACCGCCAGGGACAGAACGTCCACGGCGAGGTTGTTGCGGATAATTCCTCCGCAGCTATGGATAAGCTCCGTGAAGCCGGAATTATCGTTACCGACATCAAGGAAAAAGTTATCAGTGAGAAAAAAAAGTCGGGCGGTAAAAAGGTTTCTATACAGGACGTCGCTGTTTTCGCAAGACAGATGGCGGCTATGATTTCGGCAGGTGTTCCTGTTACAAGAGCGTTGGCGACGCTTGCAAAGCAGACAACCAACCCGACTCTTGCGGCTGCTATTGTAGATATTTCGGAAAATGTTGAAAGCGGTATGCCTCTTTCGGATGCGTTTGCAATGTATCCGAAAATCTTCGACGACCTTTTCGTTGCAATGATTGCCACGGGCGAGGTCGGCGGTATTCTCGAGCAATCGCTTATCAGCCTTGCAAACCAGCTGCAGAAAAACAAGGCGTTGAAGGACAATATCAAATCAGCGGTATCGTATCCTAAGAATATCGGTATTTTTGCTATCATACTTCTTATTGCGATGCTTGCGTTCATGGTTCCGATTTTCCAGAAGATGATTCCTGCGAAAACAGAGCTGAACGGACTTACACAGTTCATATTCAATGCGTCAACCAGCTTGAGAACACAATGGTATTTGTGGATTTTGGTTGCGGCTATTTTAATTGTCGCATTAAGATTTATAATAAAGAGTAAGTTTGCCCACACCTTTTGGGAAAAGAACAAGCTACATATGCCGCTGATCGGCGACTTTATTACAAAGATGGTTGTAGCTCGTTTTTGCCGAACTCTTGCAACGCTTCTTGCAGGCGGTGTTACCGCTGTTGAGGCATTACAGAGTGCAGGTCCCACATCGGGCAGTGATTTAATAAAGGATGCGGTTGATAACGCTATTTCCGACATTGAAGAGGGTAAATCTATTTCGGACTCTCTTGATAAGAGTGGATTGTTTCCTCCTATGGTTACAGGTATGATCGCAATCGGCGAGGAAGCAGGTACGTTGCCTGAGCTTCTTGACAAGGTTGCCGAATTCTACGAGGAGGATGTTGAAACGACATCAAGAAACCTCGGTTCGATTATCGAGCCTATCGCTCTTATCGGTATAGGCGGACTTGTCGGCGCAATGCTTATTTCGTTGTACTTGCCTATATTCACGGCGTCTACTTCTATCGGCTCATAAACAGGGGGAGAAATTTATGGCTAAAGTTAAAAGTGTAATCGGCCTTGAGGTCGATTCGAGAGAAATAAGGGCGGTTGAAATTACCCGTTCAAGCGGTACATATTCAATTTTAGCGTGCGGAAAGGCACCGTTGCCCGAGGGAACGATTGAAGAGGGATTTATCAGAGATCCCGATCGCTTTAACGTTGCATTGACAGAGCTGCTCCAAAGCGGCGGCTTCAAAAGTCTCGACGTTGTTGTCGGAATCAACAATGAAAACGTTATTATGAGATATGCGACCTTCCCCAAGGTTGATGACGATAAGCTTCGCAATATGGTTCTCTTGCAGGCTCAAGAGTTCATTCCCATCCCGATACAGGAAATGGAAATTGACTATGTTGTTGCAGGCGACGGCGTAAATGATGAGGATCAGCCCATAACACACGTAATGCTTGTTGCGGCAAGAAGAAATATGATTGAGCAGTACATAAATATTCTTTCAGCTTCAAAGCTTCAGGTTACGGACGTTGATTCCTCGGTGCTTTCGCAGATAAGAGGTCTTAAAGCAGGTCTTGTCGGCGACGAAAAGTTTGCACTTTTGAATATGACCGACGATCTTCTTAACTTTATAGTTATCAAGGGCGACGAAATTTCAATGGTACGTTCTATAACAACTCCGGACAGAGTTGTCGACAGCGTGAACAATATTTACAAGCTTGAGCCGAACGAGGAGACTCTCGCATTTGACATTGAGGAAATCGGTGCAATGCTGGCATCCGAAACAGCTTCATCCGTAAGCTATTATGCAATGCAGAACGGCGACAGCCCGATTGAAAAGATTTTCTTCACAACGACAGCTGATCAAAGTGCTCACTTGTGCGATATAATCAAGGATACTGTTATGGAAATGCCCGTAATTATTCCTGATTTTTATTCAAATTATAATTTCGGACTTGACCGAAACGTATTAAACGAATTCGCAGGCTGTATCGGTCTTGGAATTCAGGCATTGGAGGTTTAAGCAGTGTTCAAAGTTAGTTTGTTACCGGACAGTTACAGACGCAGGCTTGAAAGCAGAAAGAAAATTGACTTGATTTCAAAAATTGCGCTTGTAATTCTTGTTTGCCTCTTTATTGTCTACGGAGGCGTTGCGGTTAAGGGTCAAATCCTTAAATCGAAGCTCAAAACAATTCAGCGTAAAAACAGTGCTATTGAGAGCGAATTCCCTGCACTTCAAGAATACCAAAACATATACAATGAGTTGGGCGAGGTCAGAAAAATGATTGAAAGCATCACTCCGCAGGATCCCGATGCTGTTGAATTTTTCACAATGATTTCAAATCAAACACCCGACTATGTTCAGATTACACAGATAAACCTTGAAAACTGGTTTAAGGAGGGTATTTGCACCCTTACCTGCACAGTTCAGGACAACCAGGACTACAAGGATTATGTCGATTTGTTCAAAACCGAGGAAATGCAAAAAATCGTTAAGACGGTTGAGACAACAAGCTACACAAGAACCTCGGGCGAGGACGGAAAAAGCGTTACCTTTACTCTTGTCTTGAGCATGTCAAACGGCGTCAACGTTACTGCCGGTGCTCCCGTTTATGAGACGGTTACCGACAAAAAGGGCGAGGCTGTAACAAATTCAAGCGGCGAGGTTCAGACAACACAGGTTACGACTACCGCAGCGGCAACGACGACCGAAACTGAAACTACTACGGGGGAGGCTAAATAGTTATGGCTTTAAGCGATGTTATTAAAAAGAAGCAGGCTACCGGCGACGGCTCGGAAAAGGAAAAAGCCGCTAAGAAAAATCCCCTCGACGACGTCAAAGTGGTAATTGCTGTATTGATTGTCGCTTGCATAGGACTTATCGTTCTTACCGTTTTCGGTGCGAAGGGTATCGACGAGACGAAAGCGAATATCGAAAAGGCAAAGGCACAATACAAGCAAAATCAGCTTGCTATCGCAAACCTCAAGGCTTTGCAGGCACGCAGCGGCGAATATAAGGATCAGATAGCTCAATACGATATAATGATTTCAAAGGATCCGCTTGATCAAATGCAGATTATGATTGATCTTGAAAAGGATGTTGAGGCACATAATTGCAGCCTCACAGAGCTTACCTTCGGCGAGCCTGAGAAAAATGAGCAGAACGTCAATCAAATAGCTGTCAATCTTACAATTACCGGCTCATACAGGGATATTATAACCTTCTGCCATGACACGGTAAGCGATAAGCAGATAAAGCGTATAGATACTATCAATATTACAGGTACAGAAGAGCAGAGAACGGCGCAGATCGTACTTGTAGAATTTTCAAGATAAGCAATATAATTCAATGGGCAGATTTTCGAATGGAGAGAGATTAAATAATGGCGAATAACAATCTGATAATCCCCGGAAGCATGGGCTCAAGGCTTGTTGCAGCCGGAATTATCACAGAGGAACAGCTTGCTGAGGCGTTGGAAATACAAAAAACGAGCAAGGAGCTTATCGGCACAATCCTTACGCAGTTAGGCTACTGCACAGAGGACGATATAGCAAAAACACTTGCCAAAAAGACAGGCTACAAATATGTTTCAATCAATGAGATAGGCGTCAATGTTTCAGCGGCTAACCTTATTACACCCGAAATGGCGTTGAGGAACCACATTCTTCCGCTTTATCAGGATGAAAAGACCTTGTATGTCGCAATGAAAAATCCGAACGATATCATTACGATAGACAACCTCCATCTTATGACGGGACTTGAGATTTGCCCCCTTGTCGCTCCCGATATGGAGCTTACCGCCGCAATCGAAAACTTTGCAAATATGAACTCGTCGCTTGACAATTATGACGAGGACGAAGCAAGCGACGACCAAAATGTATCAGAGGAATTTTCCATTGATGATAAGCCGGCGGTTTTGCTTGTAAACCAGATTATAAACAACGCCATTAAGGCAGGCGCATCCGATATTCACGTCGAAGCACTTGAAAAGCATATGAGAGTCCGTTTCCGAATCGACGGCGTTTTGCAGGAGGTAATGCAGAACCAAATCAAGCTTTTCCCCTCGGTTGTTTCACGTGTTAAGGTACTCGGCGGTATGGATATTGCCGAAAAGCGTATTCCGCAGGACGGTCGTGCTACCGTCAGATTTGAGGACAGAACACTCGATATTCGTATCGCAACAATGCCCACCGTTTACGGCGAGAAGATTGTTATGCGACTTCTTGAAAGATCGCAGGGCGTTGTAAAACTTCACGATTTGCACTTCTCTGAGAGACAGTTTGACAGATTTGAAAAAGCAATTCATATGCCCTACGGCTTCCTGCTTGTTACGGGCCCCACAGGTAGCGGTAAATCTACAACTCTTTACGCTACCCTTGCCGAAATAAGCTCGGATGATAAAAATACAATTACACTTGAGGACCCGGTTGAGCGCCGTATGGCAGGTATCAATCAGGTTCAGATGAATAACAGAGCAGGTATGACCTTTGCGGCGGCTTTGCGTTCGGTATTGCGTTCCGACCCCGATATTGTCATGGTCGGTGAGATTCGTGACGGCGAGACTGCAAAGATTGCCGTCGAAGCGGCTCTTACGGGACATATGGTTCTTTCGACCCTGCATACAAACGACGCACCCGGCGCCGTAACCCGTCTTAACGAGATGGGCGTTGAACCGTTCCTTGTTACATCCTCACTTGTCGGCGTATTGGCTCAGCGTCTTGTCAGACGTCTTTGCCCCAAGTGCAAGGAGGCGTATCAGATAAAGAGGGATGACCTTCTCAAGATCTTCCCCGACCTTCCGCTTGACGAGTATCCCGACGAGGAGTTTACACTCTACAAGCCTAAGGGCTGTATTACCTGTAACAATACAGGCTATAAGGGACGAGAGGCTGTATTTGAATTCCTTACCGTTACCGAGGAAATGAAGGAGCTTATCCTTGACCGTGCAAACGCAGCGGCTATTAAAGAGCTTGCCATTAAGCAGGGTATGCACACGCTGAAGGATGAGGGTATTTACAAGGTCATGCACGGAAAAACATCGATAGAGGAAATTTTGAGAGTTATAGTTTAATTTATACGGAAAGGTGATTCGTATGAAAAAAAGGCTTAAACAAAACGGCGGTTTTGCATTGACAGCGGTCATTGCGTTGCTGTTTATACTTTCGCTTATGGGTACGGCAATGTATGCTTATACAATGACCAGCCTTAGGACTGTACGCTTTTTGTCCGACAGAAAGAAAGCGGAGTATCTTGCTCAAGCAGGAGCAGAGGCCTCGGCATACGCATATCAGCTTGCTGTTAACAACAGAGGCTCCGACTCTGATGTCAATGAGTTTATCGTTGAAACAAGCGAGGACGGAGATAAGATTCAAACAAATAAAATATACCTTATTTGGAACAGGGCAGCATCTCCGGCAGCATATCAGTATGTTACCGAGGCAGGCATGGCTGCTTGTACGGATAAGGAAATAATCGGATATTATCAGGTCGAAATAACGAATATCGTCGAAACCAAAAAGGGTAAATTCCTGAAAACAGAGACAAAGGCTGACGGCTCGGGCATTATAGCTGAGGAAGAGGTCGAAATGATTGACAAGCAGAGGCGTTTTGTCAGCAAAGGCTATGCGGTTAAGGGAAACGATATAAATGACGTTGTCCCTGCGACCGTGACGGCGAGAATTTCAGAGCCTGTTCAGGGACTCGGGACATTTTACGATAACGACGGTGCCAATGCGGGAATTATCGACCCGATTTCAAATGACGAATTTACCAAGCTCGGCACGGTAAAGCTTCCGTCAAACCTTTCGCTTAAAACAAAGCATTTCGGCACATTTACAATCAACATAGGCGAACGAAGCACACCTGCAAAGCTCGGTTATTCCTCAGGTAACCTTATTTTGAACGCTCCTACGACGGGAACAATCAAGCTGAAGGAAAATCAGGATAACATTGTTTCGTTTGTCGGAATGAACGACTTGTTTGTAAACACGGATATTGATGTTACACCCACTAAAAAGAACTACAATATTATGTTCTTGAAGGGCAACAACATTGTAATAAACGGCGATATAGAGATTTTTGCATACGGATTTTACAGAAATACACTTACCAAGTTAGGCTCGAATTTGGGAATGATAGGCGACGCCATAAGGGGAAAGTACAGGTTCAGTACGGTTGTATTGGGAACTCCGAACCCTGAAACTGCGGCAATTACCGACCCGATAAGCAATAGTATTTACAGCTTAGGTCGCTGCGGTAAGGTCTATTTTGGCGGCGACGTATATGTCAATATAGAAATGCCTAACGTAGGAGTTTACAGATACAAGGCTTTTTCTGCCGGCGACGTTTATTACTTTGACGACAATGCACCGCAGAATACAGGCAGTGAAAACGAATACGGCGTCGATTTGCTCAAGTATTTCCTTGACTATTCGATTGCAACCAACAAATATTCAAAGAACGTCCTTAACAGATTTGCGGATTTGATTGAGATTTATTATCAGACTGCCGACGGAGATACACCTACACAGTATGTTGTCGGCGACGGCAACGGCAATATGACCAAAAACCTGATGAGAAAAATCGACGTTGACAATAACGCAAAGGATACATACAGCTCGATTATTCCGCCCGACCCCACAGATTCATCATCTCTTATGTGGGAATAAGACTTTTTGAAAATAAGTTAGGAGGAGCATTATGAAAAGTATTTTTAAGAGCATTAAAAGTACGGTAAAACAAAAGCAAGGTATGACGCTTGTGGAAACACTTGTTGCCATAGCTTTGATTATGCTGATAATTTTTACCTTTACACCGCTTTTCCTCCAAAATTTCAAGAACATTCGCACAGCGGGCGAGGTTACAAAATCCTCATACGAAAAGGCGAGCTTGTTGGAGAGGCTTATTGCAAATAAGGGTGAAAACGCACCCGGCTATGAAATCTCCGTAAGTGATGTTCCGCTTACAATGACAAAGGATGGGGATACCGATAAGTCAATTAGCTTTGGCTCGGACAGCTCTGCCGGTCAGGTTCACGGTACGCTTATCGCAAGTAACCCCAACACGCCGAATTCATATTCGACCTTCTATGTCAGCGATAACACAAGCCGTATGCTCTGCTTCCCGAGCAATCTTACCGATGACTTTTTGACGACGGAAATTACGCTTGTCCCAAAGGGCTTTGCGTTTAACGCTGTGGCTGAAAACAAGAATGCGGATCAGGCAGGCTGGCACTTTAAGGTCAGCTATACCGACAAAAACGGCAACAAGCAAGCGGTTGGCAAACAGTATTACGATATAGTTTTCAAAAAAGACGGAAATACAAATGTTGCGGTGTTCACACTCAAGGGCGGTAACAATGTCATTTGCTTTGAACATTCTCCGTTGGTAATTGAATACGGACAGGGCGTAGGCGACCTTCAGTACAGCACGAAAATCGAGGTCGGCGCACCCGAAATTATACTTGTCGGCGAAAAGGCTTCCGACGGCAAATACTATTACTATGCGACAAGCGGCGTTGATGAGTACGGACGTATGGACCTCATCGCAAAGGAAATGACGGGTTCTCCGCTTAAATCGGCAATGAACGACGTTGAGTGGGTCGGTGTCGGCAGCGGCGACGACGGCAACGGAGGAGACAATAAGTACGGCTACTATGTAATGGGCGGCGATGCAGGACAGGTACGCCGTTTCTGGAGAAACGAAAAAACGGGTAACTACTATTGGGGCGGCGACACGCTTTGGCAGTATGACCGTTATGCGCATATCACGTCAAAAGGAAGGCCCGAGGGCGACAGCTATGAGAACATAAGCGCCGAGAATTCAACACAGGCGGAGTTCAAGTCAATATTCCGTTCTCCGCAGACTGAAATTGACTGGAACGGCAGACAGATAAACTATCTTTTCAAATCACAAAAGACAAGTCTTTGGGACTATAAGTCCATCACATCAAACTACTTCACAGCGAACGTTGCAACCTCCGATTCGGGCAAGGCGTTCCTGACCCTCGGCGGCGTTGTTAAATGGCGTGACGGCACGGAGGCTTACGGCGGCAACTCGGGCAGAGGTTGGGACGAAAACGATAATATGCGAGCGTGGCTTACATATGACGCAAGCAGCGAAAGAGCCAAAAAGCTTTCGAGCCTCGGCTATAAGGAGGCTGTAAATTATGAGTATGAAAATGATGATTCGCTCATAACCATTACCTCAGTAGGTGCGATTAAAATCGATAAAACAAACAGCAATTATATTGAAATTCAGGATCAGACACAGTGGAACAGCAAGGTTTATCCGAGTCAATCCTATACGCTTTATTGCGGACGAATTCCTGCCGTTATCGACGTTTGGGGTTGGAAAACGGCTTCGTTTGGCTGGAAAGCATATATTCCGCTTGCGACATTGGGCGTTGCGTACAGCTCAAACAACAGATATACTCCGTCGGGAATCCATAGACCGGGCGGAACGGGAGCTTGGTATCCGACAGGACTTTTCGGAGACTCAAAAGCATCGAGCACAAAGCTTGATGCTGAAATATTCAAATCCTTAAAGTATGAGGACCTTTTGAACTTCTTTACCTCGGAAAATCCGTATAAGGACATAGTTTATCCGAGGTCAACGATAAAGAAGCCTGCATACTACACGGCTGTTAACGGAAGCGCCGGTCAGGCATTGGGCGAGCAGGGTAATAAGTATTACCTTACATCAGGCGAGGAAATCGACATTACAATCGGTTATCTTTCGCACCCGTTTGCAATCGGACTTGAAAATCCGTCAACATGGCTGATTACGGGCTTGACGGGCTCTGACTACTATTTCTACAAGTTTAACGGAACAGGCGGCAAATACGACCACTCGTTCCAGTCGGCAGGACTTCGAGATAACGTAACAATGCTCGACATTGACAGCTATCACGACGATATTACGGGCAACAATATTTCCGTTGCGGTCGGCTACACATTGGGTTACCTTTTCTCCGACTACAGCTGGGCAACACGTGTAAACGATATTTCGAATATGGGTGTTGTTTATATCAGAGGCTCGGGCGACGGCAGCGACAACGATACGATGGGCTCTATGGAGTCGGGTAAGGGCTGGTCGCTTAAAAAGGAAACCAACGTATTCCATCAGTTCTACGGAACAGACCAATATCAGGACGGCTCGGGCAATATGACGGCATTGGGCTGGAACACCTCGTATCACAGGTCGTTCTTCGGAATTTCAAACAGTGACTCTACACCGCCGTCAGGCCTTACTGCTCCGAATATCATTCCGGGTACAAAGCTGTACGGTACAAATACGCACCCGATGAACCAAACTCAATGTACAACGGTACGTTGGGGACTTACATGGGATGCAAAGCCGCAGTTTATGTGGGGCACGGACAACGGCTCGCTGTTCAGCTGGGGCTATGACTATGAAAAACCGACAAATTCAAAGATAACTGCGGTTACAAAGGAATTTGAAAGCTACATGTGGGCTGACAGAATCGGCGCAGCAGGCGGTCCTACGAACAGAAAACTCAAAGACGACGGCGACCGTGTACAGTTCTATGATTACACAAGCCAAAAGAACTCGACGTCGGACGTATACGGCTTCGTATCCGTGTTAAGCGGAATAACCGACGTAGAGTTTGCGGACGATTATTGGGTAGCGGTAGGCACACAAAGCGGAAAAGCTCCCGAAACCTATTGCGCTTCGCAGTATTGCTATTCGGGCAACGGTAAGGCAGGCTCATATATCAACGTCAAATACTGTTACAGTGAGGAAAAACATCTCTACGCTTGGAAAGCGATTAAGATTGCGGATGAAACCAATATAAACTTCATTTCGATTACTTATTCCGAGGGTATATGGTATCTCACGGGCTACAAGGACGAAAACGGCAACGGCAAAAACGATGCCGACGAAAAAGCGTATATTTACTACTCGAAGGACCCGTCGGATGCAGGCGCATGGAAGCGTGTAAAAACGCAGGGTGCTGACGGCAAATATACGGACGACACCACGGCGGTATTTTTCGACGCAAGCGGCAACAAGAGGGATATTGACCTTGCGGGCGTAAACGCAATGGCATCTCAGGGATAAAACAGAGAAAGGGCGGCAAGGCTATGTTTAAGTTAATCAACAAAACAAAACATGACAGGCGAGGCTTTACCCTCGCAGAGCTTATTGTGGCTATCGCAGTTATGGCGCTTGTTATGGGCTTGGTCGCTCAGCTCTTCGGCACGATATACAAGCGTTACGATATGGTCGAAAAGCAGTTTAAGCTTCAAGCACAGGTTGAATATATTGTCGCACAGTTCCAAGAGGATGCGACAAAGACCTCGCTTTCGACTGCGACAAAGGTTGACATTTTTTATGAGGACCCTGCGACGGTTGAGGCAAATAAGATATTAGCCTCCTGCCCTGAGCTTGGCACATTCACGGAAAATGACGACGGCACGATTACTTTCCAGAAGCCTACAAATCAATACACCTATTATTTCACATACAAGGGATATTTCTATGGGCTTGCACCTATTCATTCGATTGATGAGGATAACAAGGTAACGATTAAGTCGAACGCTACCGCATACAAATTCTACTATCAGTTTGACAACCCGTTGAAGCTTGACGTTAAGTTCAGCGTAGGCGTTGATGCGTTCCAATGGGACACGACCGAAAACAAGGAAATGGAAAACCCGACGGACGCTTCGGGCAATGCGCTCAAGCATAAATATCTTGACAGCGGTATTTCGGTATCGGTTAAGAGCAACCGTGAATATTTGCCTGCGAAATATGACTTGAACTCGTCATTTTCGTTCGACAATATGAAAACCAACGGTCAGCTTGTCAACTGCAACAATGAAAGAGGATACTATTTCACAAGCGAATACACGGCAGGCTGGGACGCGGGAACGGATACCGAGGGTTACCCGTCGGATAGGCAGGAAGCGGATAAATTATATCCGAATTCTAAACGTTCGGGCAACGTTATAAGATTTATTTCCTATAATGACTCGATAGGCGGTGCGCTTGATGCCGATACGGGAGACACCGAGACAGCGTTTACCTGCGGCACAAGATGGCTTATGGCAGGTACGGATATGGAAAGCGGAGTTGTCAAAACGCTTCGTGATTTCAGGGACAACACGCTTAAAGGCACATATCTCGGCGATATAATCATTGACAAGTATTATAACGAGTGGTCGCCTGCAATAATCAAAATCGGCTCAAGGAATGAGACGTTAAAGAATATCGGCAGGACGGTTGTTACCGATATGGCTATACTTATTGCAATGGCAAAGTGATTGACAAAAAATAAAATATAGGATATACTTAAAACAGTTACGGAACATTCACGCACAATTCCCTAAAAAATCACGAGACTGTATGGGGGTATGTCTTATGAAGAGCAAAAAGGGTTTTACACTTGTTGAGCTGATGATTGTCATTGTAATTATGGGCATTTTGGTCGCTGTGGCAGTCCCTGTTTTCGGACTTGTTACAAAGAATGCGGAGAAAAAGACCTGCGGCGCAAATATGGATATTATCGCAAAGGGAGCGCAGCAATGTGCCTTGACCGACACCGATTCGGGTGCAAAGGTCATTTTCAGAAACGACGGCACAACCACGGTTGACGTCAGAACGCAGGAGGACGCAAGGCAGGCGTTTACGGACGCATATCTTGCTTGCTTTGAGGGCGGAAAATTTCCGCTTTGTCCCACCGAGGGCGGATATTACACCGTAACGCTTTCCGAAAACGGAAAATATGTAAATGTTGAGTGTAAAAACAGCGGCTCAGGTGTGGCTCACGGTGCAAAATAATACAAATTTATAATTTATTGTAAAAAATTTATAAAAAACACTTTACAAACTGTTTTTTTTAGTTTATAATACAGATAAAGGTTACGGAAATTTCCCGTTGACTTTTTAGCTTGGTATTCTGGGCAATCCACCCATTATATAATTATTCTAATATGAAAAAGGGAGAAATTTATCATGAGAAAACTTATGAGTAAAAAAGGTTTCACACTCGTTGAATTGATGATCGTTATTGTTATCATGGGTATCCTTGTTGCAGTAGCTATCCCGGTTTACGGTGCTGTTACAAAGAACGCAGAGACAAAGACATGTAAGTCAAACATGAGCAGCATTAAGTCAACTGCTTCAACATGGCAGATGACAGGCGGAACTGACGGCGGTCAGATTTCTCTTGCTGATGGTGCCTCAATCAACCTCGCTGCTAACCAAAGCTTTAAGAATCAGTTTGACGGCGGTAAGCTTCCGCAGTGCCCCGTTGCTAAAGACGATGATTCACTTTCAGGCACAGCAAAGGATTACACAGCTGTAATGCAGAAGGATGCTACTAACGGTCAGATTTCTACAACAGTTACATGCCCTGAAGTAGCTAAGGGTTACGACAAGCACGTAGCTGACTAATTGAATTAACTCAATATTAGCAGATTAACATTAAATAAGCAAAGGCGAAAGCCTTTGCTTATTTTTTTACATAAAGCACGCTCAAATTTCACGGCTTTCCTTGTAAACGGCTGTCGGTTAGTGTATAATTATAGCTGTATATGACTTCACATTCTGGAAAGGAAGATTTCGTTGGGGATTTCTCATAACAAAAAGAATAAATTTATATTTCCTTTAATTTCCGCATTCGCCGCCGTGGTGCTTTTCTTGGTGTTCTGCGCCTTTTCAAAGATTGCACCGTTCGGCGATTATACCATTCTTCGTAATGACGGCTTGGGGCAGTATGCGCCGTTCCTTGCGGAATATATCGAAAGGCTTAAAAGCGGTGGCTCTCTGTTCTATTCGTGGAACACGGGCCTCGGTTCAAATGAGTTCGCAAGCATATGCTACTACCTTTTAAGTCCGTTCAACCTGCTTGCACTGCCGTTTAACAGCTCAAATATCGACAGCGCAATGCTCTTGATAATCACGGTTAAGACTGCTTTGATTGCGGCTTCGTTCTCGGTATTTCTCCAAAACAAGTTTGGAATTCAGAATATAACCGTAAGCGTATTTTCGCTCATTTACACCTTCAGCGGCTTTTACCTTGCTTACTATTACAATACAATGTGGCTTGACGCTCTTATCGCCTTGCCGCTTATCGCCCTCGGCATTGAAAATATCGTCAAGGGCAAAAAGGCTACGCTCTATTTCTTTGCACTTGCTTATACGATATTCGTGAACTTCTACATAGCGTATATGATTTGCATTTTCTGCGTGCTCTACTTCTTCTTGCTCGTCTTTTCGCAGGACGTCAGCAAAAACAAGAAAGAAAAACAGGACGAGCCGATTTTCCCCGTTATGCTGAAATTCGGCACAGCCTCGCTTTTTGCAGGCCTTGTTTCGGCGGTTGTAATTATCCCCGTGCTCTATGCCCTTAAAAGCACCGCCGCAAAGAGCGATTTTGACACGACGGACTTTTTCTTTAACATTCTTGACTTCCTTTCTTATCATACAGACGGAATGAATATAGGCTTTATAGAAGAAACAGCGAAAACTGCACCGTATCTTATGAGCAGTATGCTCACAATGATACTTTTCCCGTTGTTCTTTACCTCAAAGAAAATAAAGCCCAACGAAAAGGTCGCTACGGCGGCTGTTACCGTGCTTTTCTTCCTCTCAATGCAAATTCCGAAGCTCAATTATCTTTGGCACGGACTCAACGCTCCGTCAGGACTTCCTTACAGATTTTCATTCCTCTATCTTTTCCTGATAATCACGGTTGCGTTCAAGACACTTTTGAATATTGACAGCGTTCCGAAATGGGCGTTTGTACTTCCCGTTGCCCTTGTCGGCGCATCGGTGGGCTATGCTAAATTTTCGCAGTTCTCCGACCACTTTACAACCTACGGACTTGTTTTGAGTGCGGTTGCGGCTGCCGTGTATCTTGTAATTTTGCTTATTGCAAAAAACAAAGACGGCTTTAAGCGTGCACTTCCGATTTTACTGTGCGTTTTGATTGTCGCAGAGCTTTGCCTTTCAAACACGAAAGCCGTAAAGACTTCGGGCGATATTCATAATACACATTATTCAGACCGTGAAGCAGTTCAGCAGGCAAAGGAAATAATAGAGGCAAACGCAGACGGCTTTTACCGTATGGAAATAAGCGACAACAAGAAAGTCAATAATTTCCCGGCACTTTATAACTACAACGGAATTTCAACATTTTCCTCAATGACCGATACAAATCTTGCGCTTACGCAGTATTGCCTCGGTGTTGACGCTAACAGGCAAAATGCATACAAGTATTCGCCGCAAACGCCCATATACAACGCAATGCATTCGCTTGACTATGTGTTTGACAGCGTGGGACTTATAGGCGAGGACAACCCGTATTATGAAAAAATCGGCGAGGTTGACGGCAAGGGCGTATATAAGGTAAAATATGCGCTTCCGCTCGGCTATTGTGCAGATTCGACGGTTACACAATGGGACCCGTATATATATCAGCCGTCGTATTCGCAGACAGGCTTTTGGTATAACGCAACGGGCGTAGGAAATGTGTTCGACTATGCGAAGCTTGACTCGATTGAATACAGCAGCTGCGAGGCGGTTGACAGCGGAACGGTAAACAAATATTACGCTGAGATTAATGAGGAAAACGAGGGCGAGCATGCTCACGTTCATGAGGACGGCGAGGTGCACGAAGAGGGCTACAACGCTCTCACGACCATTATTGAATCAGTCGGCGGCGTTTATCCTTTTAAGGCAACGGACAACGATTTCTCAATCAAGTTTAACTATACCGTTCAAAAGGACGGAGAATTGTTTATGCTTGCTACAAGCGGTTGCTTGCAGAAAATGACAATTAGCTTTGCAGGCGAAGCAAGCGAATATGACGTATCAGACAGAAAGCTTTATGACGTCGGATATTATCACGCAGGCGACGTCGTTGAGGTAACGGTGCACGATGCCGACAGAGATATTTCGGAATTTGATGCGGATAAGCCGCTTACGGACTCCGTTCAGATGTCCGCAATGACCGTTGACAACGAAGCGTTTATGAACGGCTACAAACATATTCTTGAAAACGGTACGCTCAAAATCGACGAGTTCAAGGACTCATATATCAAAGGCACGGTCAACGCTTCAAAGGACGGCACTATGGTCGTTTCAATGCCCTATGACGAGGGTTGGACGGTTACGGTTGACGGCGAGGCGGTCGAGCTTGTCAAAAATGAAAGCCATATGATGATGTTCAACATTTCACAGGGCGAGCACACCGTCGAAATGAAATATTTTCCGCAGGGACTTAAAGAGGGTATTTTCGTTTCCGTCGCTTCGATTTTGGCTCTTGCTCTTGTAATGCTCCTTTCAAAAGTTCGCAAAATGAAAGCCGAGGTTTTGGCTCAGGAGGAAGCGGAGAAAACCGCAAATGCTCCCGAAAAGGATGATTGATTATGGATTACGATACTTTTTTACTTGTGATGAAAATATACTTTTCGGTGTGCGTGTTTATTGTCGGAATATGTATCGGCAGCTTTTTGAACGTGCTAATTTACCGTATTCCGCTCGGTATGGACTTCAAAAAAGGCTCGTCGATTTGCACCACGTGTAAGCATCCGCTTAAATGGTACGATTTGTTTCCGCTTTTCAGCTGGATTTTTCTCGGCGGAAAATGCCGCTACTGCAAGGCGAAAATTTCCCCGATTTATCCGATTGTCGAAAGCGTTACGGGCATTTTGTTCGTGATGTCGTTCGTGTTCGGCTGCGGCTGCGATTTCAAGCTTCGGCTTTTAGGCTATTTTATGATTTGCGCCGCACTTGTTGTTGTATTTTGCATTGACCTAAAGCATATGTTTATCCCCGACTCAATGTGGATTACCATTCTTTTAGGCGGTATCGTCATTTATATCGACTCGATTATCGAAAACGGCTTTGATAAAAATGAGCTTATCGGCAGGATTGTGGGATTTTTCCTTGTCAGCGGTCTGTTTTTGCTCGTTTCGTACATTAAACCCGATTCAATGGGCGGCGGCGATATAAAGCTTATGGCGGCGGCAGGCTTTGCGCTCAGTTGGAAAAATGTCTTGCTTGCGCTGTTGGTTTCAGGCTTTACGGGCACGCTGTATCTGATTTTTTCAAACACTCTCAAAAAAGAGAATATGAAAAAGGAAGTCCCGTTCGGTCCACACCTCGCAATCGGTATTTTCGTTGCGCTGATGTTCGGAAATCAAATAATAAATTGGTACACGGGCTTGTGGAGTTAAATTTTAAGGACTGTAAAATTTACAGTCCTTTTTGTTTGCCTTATCGGGCGTTATATGTTAAAATTATCTGTGAATTGAGGTGAGGCTATGCCGAAAAATACAAATGCCTGTCCGCTTTACAAAAAGTGCGGCGGCTGTCAGCTGCAAAATATGCCGTACAGCGAGCAGTTGAGCTTTAAGCAGGCGAGGGTTATTAAATTGCTTGGCTCATTTTGTCATGTGGACGAGATTATCGGTATGGATAAGCCGTATAATTACAGAAACAAGGTGCAGGCGGCGTTTTCGACAGACCGCAGGGGAAATATAATTTCAGGCGTGTATCAGTCGTCGAGCCACAAGGTCGTTGCGGTTGAAAGGTGTATGCTTGAGGACGAGAAAGCCGACGAGATAATCGGTACTGTCCGCAAGCTGCTCAAAAGCTTTAAGCTAAAGGCATATAACGAGGACACACGGCAGGGATTTTTACGCCATGTGCTTGTAAAACGAGGCTTCAAAAGCGGTCAAATAATGGTCGTGCTTGTAACGGGAACGCCCGAATTTCCTAAAAAGAGGTCATTCGTAAACGCACTTTTGTCAAGGCATCCCGAAATCACAACGGTCGTTTGGAATTACAATCCAAAAAAGACAAGCCTTGTTCTCGGCGAGCGTGAAGAAATATTGTTCGGCGACGGAAAAATCGAGGAACAGCTCGGGAAATACACCTTTAGAATATCGCCCAAGGCGTTTTATCAGATAAACCCCGTGCAGACGGAAATTTTATATAACAAGGCGATTGAATTTGCCGAGCTTACAGGTAAAGAAACGGTTATCGACGCATATTGCGGTACGGGTACGATAGGAATTTTCGCATCCGACAGGGCAAAGCAGGTGATTGGTGTGGAATTGAATTCCGAGGCGGTCAAGGACGCCCGTGAAAACGCAAGGCTTAACAAGGTTGAAAATATCAGATTTTTCAATGCCGACGCAGGCAGGTTTATGGTCGAAGCGGCAAAAGAGGGCGAAACGGCGGACGTGGTAATTATGGACCCGCCGAGAAGCGGCTCGGACAGGGCATTTTTGTCAAGCGTAGTAACCCTTGCGCCGAAAAAAGTGGTGTATATCTCCTGCAACCCCGAAACGCAGAACAGAGATATAATGTTCCTTGTCAAAAACGGCTATAAGGTGCGAAAAATCCAGCCCGTCGATATGTTCCCGCATACCTTGCACGTCGAGACGGTTGTGCAGTTGGTTAGAAAAACTCCTGACGCATATG